>MDTD01036184.1_pt1 | contig 14283 bp, 17 predicted proteins | sample 811221 | NCBI WGS metagenome assembly MDTD01 (sample SAMN05326646, study PRJNA326480) | marine metagenome | isolation source: seawater | place: Pacific Ocean: South West | collected 2011
AACAGCATCTTCTTGTTCAGGAGTTTCAGCAAGTTGTTGATTTCTACCTATACCAGAAACTTTTTTATCTAAAGCATCTTCTACTTTTTTCTTTTTATTATTTAGATCTTTTAAAATATCTATAACAGTATGTTTACCTGGTTCAGAACCTCCTTGGTACATATGATCACCTCCTTTTTCTTTGTATATTTTAGCAACTTCTTTCATCTTATCTACTATCATACCATGTACTTTCTGTAATGTAGCTACTGAATGATTGCCTTTAGGTAAATCATCTCCTATAGCTTCGTCTACTGGAGTCTGTCTAGACATATCATCGAATACTCTAATCGCTTGCATTAAAGCTGATGCAAATTCACCTAATCTACTACCAGGTATTTGAATAAAGTTAGGGCTCATAGTAGTCATTCCTGGTACTGTTATCTGTAAAGCTGGTCCGCCTTTGCCTGCAAACCTTTTAAAATGTAATCCTTTTTTATCGTATAAATCAGTTCCTTCATTTACATCTCCAGGATTTCTTAGTAACCTTAATAATGATTTAATAGCTTCTTTTCTATACCCTACATCTTGAGGCATTTCACCTGATTTAAGAATATCTATAATACCTTTAATATGTTTATATTGATCGTCTGAAATAGATACTAAATCAGCTTCATTCACAGCAAATGGATTAACAGGACCGTCAGAGTCCATATAGTTTTGAATCATTTTAAGATTAAGTTTATATTCTTCTGCAATACCAGCGATTACTTCAGCAGCTTCTTCTTTTTCTTCAAATCCTGATTCATTAGCTCTATCTCTAATAATATCTTTAATCATGTCCATATCACCTCGGCCTTCTTTTACTAACTTATCTATATACTTAGCTTGACCTGCATGACCTTTAGAAGACTTCTTTAAAGACTTACTCATATCTTTTAATTTTTTCTTTTCACCTTTAGATAATTCAGCTTCTTCTACTTTAATTTTAAGAAGCTTACTTGCTGAATGTCTTCTAATTTTACCGTTATCTACTAATTCAAAAAATTCTTCGAAATCATAGTTTTTCTTTTTACGTAGTTCTTTGAAAGAATTAAATAAAGATTGTATACTATATTTCTTAGTACCGGGGTAGTCATCTGCAAGAGAAGATCCATACTGTGTAGATAGGTACTCTCTTTCAAATTCTTCAAGATCCATTCCTTCGTTTACTTTATCAGTATAGGCCATATTAGTAGGATCGCCTTCAGAAGGTTTAATTTTAGTAGTCATACCATCTCCTTCGTCCATTTCAGCACTATGATCAGGAACCATAATACCGTAAGCTTCTAAATCCATAACAGTATCATGCATAAATGAATTAGCTTCTCCTGATGCTATATCTCCATCTCTAAACATGAAGTAAATAATAGCATTTCCAGCTCCATCATTATCGACATAATCCATCTTTACATTATTACCATCTATATTTTTAGCTATAATAGCTTCAGCTTTTTTAAATTCTGCTCTAGGTACTTTTATATAGTGGTGATCATCTCCTTCTCCTTCTTCTAATGGTCTGCTAGGATCTAAAGCTTTTAATGCTTTATCTTTTTCACTATCTTGTAAAATACCAGCATCTATTAATTTTACAACATGCCATAAATTCATATCAGCTGTTCCCATCTTTGGTAATGCTGATAAAGGTTGGTCACCGATATATCCTTCGTTATATTGAGTTACTGGAGGTACTTTTGATCTTTGTTTATCTTTTGGATCACTTAATCTGGCTCCTCTTTCTCTAGCATCTTTAGTTAACCTACCTTTTACTAAATTACCTGATTTAGTAAAATAATGACCTTTAGGAGCTCCTTTAGTTTCATCTACTTTAACCTCTTTAAAGTGATTTACTAATGCATTAGATAAGACATCAACATGAACTATAGGTTCACCAGAAGGCTTAACTCCTACATCTACTAACTCTTTATCAAAAGTAAAATCAACTAAATGTAATTTATCTTCTGAGATATAAAATGAAAATTCATCAGAACTACCGTTTTTATATAATACTTTTATTTCAAAAGAATTTTCTTCTACTCTGATAGCTTTCATAGAAGTAATAGCATCACCTACGGTTTTAAGAGCCATTGCAACTGCTTTACCTACTTTTTTAGCTATAGCTTTAGTTTCTTCTATACTGAAAGCTTCTTTAACTATTTTAACTGGAGTTTCTGGGTTATTATCTGCGAACTCGGCTGCATCTTTTTCGTTGTCAAACTCGACTGCTTCTTTTAGTAATTTCATTTCTTTTAAAATATTTTCTTTAATACTATTTAGTTTAGTCTGCCTAGCTTGAATATCTTCTTTAGACATATCTTTATATGTACCATTTTGTAAACATTTGATTGCTTTTTCACAAGTCAAAAGTTTATCTTTAAGTTCTTTAAATGTCATCATAGCAATTTATTTCAACAGAGGGTACTACGTTTCTTTATAAATAGATTAATCTTCCCAAATAACATTCTTGAACTTTTCAGGAGATAACCCAAAAAAGTTAGTTCTCCATTCAGTTTGTTCAAAAAAATCTAGGTTGTACCACTCATTTTTTCTATTCCATAAAACTTGAGCTATATCATCCCAATCTTTGTGAATAACGAATTGTTCAATTTCTTCTTTTTTCTCCATTACTGCATCATATTCAAAAGCATCCCATTCATAATGAAATACTTCAAAAACAGCATCAGGAGATACATAATCTATAGATATATCTATTCCCCATTTAGGTTTCATTTTTATCAATTTGTATAGCATAGGATTATGATTTTCAGCTACTGCATGTAATTGATCTAAAGCCTGGTCACTGAATCCTTTTCTTTCAAAAATATCTGAATGATTAATATGAGCTTTCTCCTTTTTATCCCATAGTATCCAATCATATCTCATACAGTCTTCATGTCTTCTCTCGACTGGTTGATATCCGTTTCTAACTAAGAAAGCTTGTTCTGCTTTAGTTAAATGATAACCATTTTGATCAAATAGATCTACAGAGTTACGGTCTTTTAGAATGTTTACATCTTCAGTAGCATCTAAAAAACATGGCTCTTTATGTAATGTTGTATTTGCTATTTTCATTGACAGTGATAATTTAAGTAACGTGATAAAGCCTTATAGTATGTAGTTCCTTTATCTTTTAACTTTGCTCTAGCAGATCTTACTTTTGAACAAGATAGCTTTCCTAATCTTTTTTTAAGAATACCAGGATTCATAGGTTTATGAATATCCTTTTTTTCATTTTGCATTCTTTTAGTTTTTCTTTTAGAAGCTTCTTTTCTAGAAGTAATATAGTCTAATGCAGTTTTTAATCTTTTTTTAACTTTAGGATCTTTAGCTCTTCCATATGCAGCTCTAGTTCTCTGATGTATAAGATTAATTATTTGTGATTGTCTTGCATGTGATTTGCTTTTGAACGATGCTTTACTTAAAGTATCAACTATATCTTGTCTTGAAGAAAACTTTACAGATACAGTATCTTTTGGATCTTCGTCAGTATATAACCTTCTACTAGAACCTTTTGGTTTTTTACCTGATCCTTTTTTAGGATCTGCTTCTTGAATAACTTCTCTAATAATATTTGTTAATTCATTTTTATTAGATAAGTACGCAGCTATTGCCATTTGACGTTTTTTCTTCTTAGACTTACCCTTGAATTGAGGTGCTTTAGATTTTTTAAAATCGTCAATATAATCTCCTGCGTCAGCTTTTTTTCCTAATGGCATAATTTATTTTATTGGTCCTCCTCCAACCCAAGCATCACAGGATCTAGCTCCAGCACATTTAAACCAGAAGAATTCACAAAATCCTATGTTAGATTGTTTTACTATTTTTTTACCTTGCTCTCCTATAGCTTTAGCTATTTTTTCAAGTACTGTCGGTTTTTGATTAAAAGCTGAGCAATTAGAACATCTAGAAGTTTTAGCATGCTCTACAGTAGTATCCCACATTTTAGCTTTATCCTCCCAGAATTTTTTAGCTCCTTTATCATCATCAGGATTAAGAGGTCCGTATCTATACTCTTTTACGGTTACGTTTCTACTTAGAGTATTAAGATCTAGATCAGTTATTGAATCTTTAGGTTTAGCTTTTTTAAACCTTATTTCTTTTTCTTTTCTAAGAGCCGCAGGAGTATTATTCAAACCGTAGTCTGAAAGTTTTCCTTCTATAACTAATTCTTTTATGACGTCAGTTAGTTTCATATCGTTATTTAGTCAAAGGCATTCCTTTTTTCTAATTCTCTTTTGATTACTTCTTTTTTTCTTTTATAAGAAGAGTTTACATAATATTTTTTTAACTCTTCAGTAGAGGTACTTGCAACAGTATAATGCTTCCATGACCATTGATTAGTCATTTTGCCTCTTGCATCTCTCTTATATTCTTTCGTACTTGGTTTAAGTTTAGGTGCCATTATTTTTGTCCTTTCCAAATTTCACCTCTTCTACATCTTACTACTGCTCCTGAAGCATAAGCTGATGGCCAAGTATCGTACTTACGTTTTGCTATTCTAGTACATCTGTCGTCTTTTTCAGTAACAACTTCCCATACTAGCTCTTCTATTTGTTTTCTAGTCATTTTAGTTGGTTTAAATCCTGATCCATATGGTGCTGCTTTTCCATCTTGAGGATTAGCAGTTTCATTTAATTTAAGTAATTCATCTGCTATATTAGATTGATCTATAATATAATAAAGTATAGCGAATATTAAAAATTTATCTTTAAGTACTAGCGCACCTAAAAAACCAAAGTCTTTTAACTGCTCTACTATTTTCTTTCGTTCTGCTGGTGATGGCATTTCTCTTTTAATTACCATCTCTGCTATTTCTTTAAGAGCGTAAATAGTTTGTTTAGTTTCTCTACTAACTGTATCTAAAAGTTTCTGACCAGCTTTTTCTACTGTGCCAAATATTTTATTTACGTAATTATTTACGTTTTCATTTTTTAATGCTTTACCTGCTTTTTTAGCATCCTTATAAGCATTAGAATTTTTATGAGAAGATTTTCTTCCTTCTTTTCTTTTAGCGTTTATATTTGCCCAAAGGCCTTCTTTGAAAATAGTAATACCGCCTCCCATATTAGGTTTAGCGTTATATCCATGTTCTTTTGCTCTTTTAATAATACGTTCCTTAGCATCATCTGGTAATGGCATAGAAATGATAGCTTTATTACCTTCTATTCTATAAGGAATTCCTCCTGATACTTTATTAAGGTTTTCTTTTCTTACTGTTGCTTTTTTAGTATTTTTAACTACTGTCTTACCTTTAGATCCTGCTTTCTTTTTCTTTCTTGCAGTAGCTGCTCTTTGAGCTTTAGTTAATGATTGAGCTTTAGCTCTTGGTAAACATCTATCAGGATTTTTTTTATTTTTAGAAGTACCGCAAGGACCTGCTATATTACCGGAGGTAGTTATTCTTACCCATTTTTCCTTTTTGAACCAATCTCTTAAAGATTCGTATACAACTTGTTCATATTGAGGATTATGAAAACCTTTAATAGGTTTATAGTTAGCTTTATCAACAGCAGTTTTTATTGTAACAAGTCTATCCTGTACTATATCAGCTAATGCTTCTAACTGATCTAAGCTAAACTCATCATCAACATAATCTTTAAATTTTTCTATAGATAACTTCATTATTTAAAAGTAATATCAATTCCTACTATTAATTTTATAATTATACCAATCAATGCAGCAAAAATAATCCACAAAGCTCTGTTAACTCCATCTTTCCATCTACGAAGTTCTTCAATTTCTTTTAGTTTTTCTTGAAAATCTTTATCACCTGCTTCAAGTTTCGATCTAAAAGCTGTATTTAAATTAGTTTTAACTATAACTCCGTCTTCAGGGTTAAGTAATGTATACTTTAACTCCGACATATCTTCCTTCATTTCATTAACGTCTTCAATCAATGCCTTAAGTTCACCATTAGGCATTTCTTTTTTAATATATTTAATTTCTTGAAGTACGGATTCTAATAGTTCCTTCTGGGTCATAAGAGCAAATTTTATATCTTGATATATAACTATAAATATATCTAGATTAAGTAATACGCTTATTCAATTCTTTTAAATAACCCTTAAGATTTGTTAAAATTCTTTCTCTAAACTTAGAATCACTACTTTTCCAAGTTTCTATTTCACCTTGTTCAGTTACAAAGTTACTTTCTTGTTCGATGAATTCGTAAGTCCATTGTTCTATATCTTTGCTAAACGCTTTCATACTACCGTCCATCATTCTTTTTTCGTATTGATCATATAGACCTGCTTCTTTAAGTTCATGTTCGAATTCAACTGTGCAAGGGTCAAAACAAAAACCATGTATCTTATACATTTTTTTCGCAAGATGATGTTTCATAGTTCCACCGCATTTAGGGCAGCTCAAAGGTACTCTAACTGCTTTTTTTGCAGCATCTAATTTTGTAATATTTTGTTTAATACCTTTTTTTATAGTCCAAGTTTTACCATTTTCTTCCCAGATATCACCTTCTTTATGGTAATTAAACTTTTTTTGATATCCTACTTGAAATTTAGTTTTTTTAGTGAAGTCTTTTTTAATTAGATTTCTAGCTCTTTCAACATCACTTTGTTTAAATTCTTTTTTTAATAAAGAGTCTTTACTCATAACCAAGTTCTTTTAATCCTGCTAATGCTGGTCCTATATCACCGTTTTTTACTCTAAATGCAATACCGCCTGCAGCTTTCCATTCATTTATATTTGATTTTTTATCGTCTATTAATATACTATTTTCGTTTGCATATCTTTGTTTATCAGCTGAATAAGCAAATATAACCTTTGGTTTAGGTTCTAAATTATTTCTACTCCATAAATTTTTACCTAATCTAGAAGTATCATTTCTAGAAGGTGAAGTTAATAAATGTGGTTTATATGGTTTGATAAAATCCCATAATGTCTTACCTTGAGGCATCCAGCCCATTCCTACCCAAAATCTAACTCCTATTTTATTATCTATAAGTTCCCAAAATGCTGGTGTACCATGTTGCTTTTCATACTCTTGTGGATTCATACCAGTAAAATGATCGAATCTACCTTCAAAGTCTGTTAATACTCCGTCCATATCACAATAAATTTGATAAGGTGGAGTTTCTTTTTGTTCTGGAAGCGGATAAGCTTCTAATAAATCTACTATACTTTTTTTCATAACCGTTGTTTTATTCCTAATGCAGGCAGTCTTAATGCCCATACTTTTTTTACGTCTTCTACGTCTTGTTTAGTTAAGTAAGGTTTACCCTCACTATCGAATTGATCAGTAAATTGATATAGATATTGATCAACTACGTCTTTAAATTCTCTTCTTTGTTTTTTAGCAGTCAAATATAACCCTTGAATATTAGCATCTATTTCAGAAGGTAATGTTAAATAGCTTACTCCATTTTTTACTACTCCTCTAGCTATTTTAGTTCTAAACTTCATTTCATCTTCAGTACCAAATTCTCCTCCAAACATTGCATCTTTACCAAAAGTCTTTCCTCTTACATTACCACCAGCTTGAGTTAGATGTTCTATTTCATGTCTTAATACATCTGATATTTGTGCAGATAGTTCTTCGAAGTCTCTTGGAAAGTTGTAAGGATCTAATACAAACTCTAATTCAATTTTAGGCGTTTCGTATTCATCACCATCAAAACCTCCTTTATAAGCTCCTCCGTCTCTCATAATAGAGTTACTACCTTTTACAAAAATAGCTTTCATATCATAATCAAACTCTAAATCAGTTTCTTTTTGAAACTTTTTATCTATGTCTTCAGGTATAGACATTATTAATATAGGGTAAACTTCTTCTACTACTTTTTTCATTGAAACTCTAGCATCTTCAGTATTAGGGTCACCGAAATGATTCTCTTTATAAAAATGAAGTTTTTTAGTTAATGCATTTTTAACTGCCTCTATAGACTTATTAGTTAAGTAAGTAACTATTCTATCATACTTACCTTCATTAATTATACCTTTCGCTACTTCACTTACGAAATCTTTCAAACCAAAGTAGTCTTGTGATATTTCTTTTATAGTAGTATCAACTGGTTTATTAATTATTTCTTTAACTAATTCTCTATTTTTATTCTTTACTTCGTCTTCCCAGTTTCTAAAAGTTATATTACCTAATAGATAAGCTTCTTTTTCTAACTCTTGTAACGATTTATCTGAAGTAGTATCATTAGTCGAAATATTTTTTAATCTACCATCTAAGTTTTGCATATGATGTATCATTTCATGAGAGAAAGATCTTACTACATCTTTAGGATGTCTTCCTTCAACATACAATACTATTTCATTAGTTACGTGATTATAGTGAGCAGTAGAACCAAAAAAGTTTGAAGCTTCAGATACATCTCTTCTTATTTTAACTTCAGGAAGAGGAGTTATTTTCATCTTTTGCTCTAACATATACTCTAATAAACTTCCTATATAAGGTAAATAAGGAGATTTTGCATCTTCTATTTCTTTTAAACCAACTTCAACTTTATCTCCTTTTAATTCTATAGTATGGTAAAGTCTAGAAGTTAAATTATAAAGGTAGTTATAAAGTATTACTAATTTAGCTCTATCTTCAGATCTCATAGAAGACTTAGGTGCGATAGCAGTCCCTGAGGATGCCTCGGTTAATCTCGTATCTCCAATATTATCTAACCATTCATTAATAAAACTATCCATGGTATTAAACATTCTTTCAGATACGATACTGTCTTTAAGCATACTAACTATATCAAATAATTCTTCTCTTTTTAACTGAGAAGGAAAATAATCTCTAAGATCATCTAAATTACCAGTTAAAGCTATTTTTCTTAACTCACTAGCTCTTTGCATAAAGCCTGGATTAGATAATGCTAATCCTTTAACGTTAGGAGTATTCTTATAAGTAGTAACTCTCTTTAAATCTATAACGTCTTCTCCTCCTCTTATACCAGTAACTCCATAAAAGTCTACTTTTGGATTAGCTTTAGCATAGTCTTTAGCAGCAAACATTGGATTTTTTTCTCCATCTAATACTTCTAAACCAGGTAGATATTTTGAATATATTTGCCATATTCTTATAGACTCATCTTTAGTAATTCCATTTCTTTCTCCTCCTCCAGGGAATACTATTACCTTATCTATTTTAGGTTTGCTATCAATTTTATTTTGTAATATTTCGTCTCCTACTTTTACATAATCGTCTATACCGTAAGCTTTACCATTATAAGATCCGTCAAGTAAACTCTTTACTACTTGAAAATGACCTTTATGAGGTGGTTTAAATGCTCCTGGATATAGTGCTACTGACATTATAAAAAGTTTTGTAATTTTTGATCTATTTCGCTAGGAGAAGAATGTTGCAATAGTTCTTGGAAATCAGGATCGAATAACATATTAGCTATATTATCTAAAACGTCTCTATTTCTTTCGTCATTTTTAGCTTTATTTTCTCTATATTTTTTTATAGCATCTTTCAATTGATCGTCACCCGGTATAGTGCCGCTCTTTCTATAAACTTTTAAGAAAGCATTTTTAACTGCTTTATCTTCAGATCTATTTGACTTATCATAATCAACATTAGCTACAGCTTTATTAAATTCATCTTCTTCTGCTTTATTCATTACAACAGGTTTAAAAAAGCTAGAACCTCCTACATTATTTTTTTCGTTATATCTTTCTAAATAATCTTTTATACCAGAAGGTCCATTTTTAGCTGCGGTATTAAAAGCATTAATTTCTTTAGCATATTTACCTCCTCTATCATTCACAAAGATAGAAAGATTATTTTTTGTTTTCTTTTTTAGTTCTTTAATCTTTTGATAAGAGTTTCTCCAAGTTGCAAATACTGAAGAACCTGGTATGTTTCTTTCTCTTTCGAAATTGCTTATATAAGAAATCATAGGATGAGTATAGACGTAAACAACATATACGTCATAACCTTTATCTAGAAGCTTATCTAGATTCTGATCAAACTTTTTACCCGACGCTGTAGTATCCCAAACAAAACTACCTTTAGCATCTGCTGCAGCTTCCACGTCCTTGTCCACCTGACGAGACGCTGCCCCTAGATTGTTGTGAAACGGATGATCCGGATCCTCCACGTACTTGTCTGGATTGAACTGGGGTAGAGATTGGAGTGACAGTTGACCTAGAAGGTACGACTTGCCTGCTCCAGCTCCCCCTGCCATTATTATTGCTTTGGGTCGACCAGTTTGTTCTAGTATTATTTGTGTTAACTTTATCATTCTCAAAGTTATTAGGGTTATTATATACTCTTACTCTTAAATTATTATTACGTAAATTGTTAACAATATTATCTAAATTGTCGTTATTGTTAACTCTTCTAGGTTTATTATACCTTGTAATAATATTATTTTGTATATTGTTATTTCCTCTACTATTATTAGATATAACAATATTTTCATTTATTATATTTCTACTTCCTCTTCTTCCATAAACATAAGCTACATTAGTATTATTTCTACTACTATTCCATATTACATTATATGAAGGATTTTGCCAAGGACCTAAATACCAATTATTCCAATGATGGAAAGGTCTATTCCAACGATTCCAGTATCCCCATCTATTCCAACTCCAACCGTAATCATAAGGATAGTTAAAAGCCCAATCGTACCAGAAGTTATGTCTGTTAAAATATACATCAAATGAGTTAAAAGGACTCCAATAATAATTACTAAATAAACGATTAGAAAAATACCAACTATATGGTTGATTGGTAGCATACGTAGCAAAATCGTATCTAAATCTAAAATCCGTTTTTAGTTTCCATTTAAGATCCATAAATGAATCTAAGGTATCTATTTTAGTTCCGTCAGCTACTGGGATAATAAATTCGGTATCATATATAGGATCATGGTATAAAGTAGATAGTCTATAAGTGGTACAGCTTGACATAATACCAAGAGTAATTAAGACTAAAAAAAGTTTAACAAATGCTTCTATATATTTTCCTTTTAATTTATTCATTATCTATTTTTAAAGTTGTTGGGTAACTATTATAAATAGGTTCAACTGTAGGGTTCTCTAAAGAATATAGTTTATAGATATTTTGAAATAATTCAAAATTCTTATCTATATCGTTAATTTCTTTTAGTTGCCATCCTTTTCCTTGCCATACTCCTTTCTTTTTAGAAAAGCCTCTAGTATGAGCTTTTAACCAAAGTATAGCAGTCTTATCAACTTTAATACCTTTCTTTTCTTCTATAGCTTTAGCATAAGCAGCTAATTGTAAGTCATAAGTTTTATGTAATGCATTAGAAGTTTTTAAGTCTATTAACCAAGTTTCATTATTCATTTTAACTAATAGATCAGCAGTACCTGCATACTTATACTCATCTGAAAAAACGAATTCTTCAGTTGATATTAATTTAGGTTCAGCATTAGTCCAAAATTCATGAAATCTTAGAATCATTTCCCAAACTATTTGACTGTACCTTGCTTTACCGTAATCGTCCATCCAAGATATTTCTTCTCCTAATATTAAACGTTCAGCAGCATCATGTACCTGGGTACCTTCTTTACCTGCTTTACTCCTTATAAGATCGGCGTTATGCCCAACATCCTTCAACCAATTTTCGAAGAAGTGATTCTTGGGCATGTACTGGAGTATAGTGGTTACGGATGGGTAGTATACTCCGTCCGATCTCTTATAAACTCTTCTATCAAGAAAGTCTATTCGTTTCAATTCAGCATTGAAAGTTAATCTTTTTTTACCGTGTTGTTTTAATACATCTGTACCTTGTTTAATCATACTGATTTTAATTTAAATCGCATAAGACTTGTCAAGTCCAGTTCTTGTGCTTGTTGTATGTGGCGAGTAAAGGCTAGGAATCCCATATCGCTCGGATCTTTTTCTTTAAGGTCTACTAAATAGACTTGTTTTCCTATGTTTAAAAACTGCTCACAATATTCTAGAGCTTTCTTGATTGCATCTTGGTCTAAAGCAATATAGATATCTTCTACATTACTTTGTATAATTTGTTTTAGTAAGGCTTTAGAAATAGATTTACCCAAGATCGGTATAGCATTTCTACGAATAGCTATTGCATCGAATACGCCTTCACAAATAATAATAGGTTGATTCCAGTTGATAAGATTTTCAAAGAAAATTATATCTTTGGAAGTTTCGGGGTTCTTGTACTTATAATAGTTGCCATCATAGCTTCTCGCAACAAAATAGTTGAGCTGATTGGATGCAGAATAACTTGGGATAATAATTCGTCCTCCATATTCTCCACTTGTGCAGTATCCAATACCATATTTAATAAAATCATTGTCGGTAAGACCTCGTTCATATAAGTACTTTTTAACGTTATTAGCAATAATAGAGGTTGGTGATGCTTCGTATATTAACTGAAAGTTTTTAGGAAGTTCAACAGCTCCAATATGCTTATACTCATAAATATCTCCTTTCTTAACATACTTTAATACCTCTCTAGCTTGATCTTTAGGAGTTTTAAGTTGATATAATAAAGAGCGTATAGTTCTACCTCTAGTATTACATACCCAGCATTCCCAAGGATTTTCACCTTTTTCATTAGCAGCAAAGTTTATTTCTAATTTAGGTTTACGGTGATTACAAAAAGGGCAATGAAAAGCATGATTCTCTCTAGCTTTCTTCTGACTTTTGCCCAGTAAGTTTTCAACTGAACCTAATAGGAAAGAATAATCCATAGTATATCCGTAACTTAATATATAATATAAGAAAAATTATGCAGAAAGGCAACTATACGTCCAACATTTTTATCTTGCCTGTTTTAGGATCTTGACCAAAGTTTTCAGGTCTAATGTCTAATTCTTCAGGATCTATTCCTAAATTTTTAGCTTCCTTTTCAAGATTTTCATAAAACTCTTCCGGAATATCTTTTTTTAATGGAGACATAACTGCCATAGATATAATACCTAATTTAGGTTGTAACCTTTCAACATTATGAATGTAAACGAAATTATTAGTTTTTTTTCCTTCTAATATTTCGGCATGATCTAATTCTATTTCGTCAGTAGTAACTTTGACTGCTTTGCCGTTATATAAAAATACTGAACCGTAATCTCCTGATCCAATATAAACTCCCCCTCGGTCTTTTATCTTATCTACCTCTTTATTGAAATCTGGGTCATACTCTAATGGTCCTTCCAATATGACTTTTGCTAGTTTCATAATACATTAATCTAATGGTCCGTATTTACCAGACGACATATCTTTACTAAATTGATCATCGCCTTTGGTTCTTAAAACAATATAATAGGGTGCTGTCTCTTCTCCCATTGCCCCGTAGTATGAACGTAACTCAAATTCATAAACGTCTTCATTAAATGGCTCATCACTATATTCTTTTATAACTTTTAATAAATCATTTTTTATTTCGTTTAAATCGAATGGAGGTTCTACTTCTTTATCTTCAGGATTAAAGTATCCTGCTTCGATAGGGTATTTAAGAGATTCTACAGTACTAGGTAGATTACTTACTAATTTAAGAATATCATCTAACTTATCAGATTCACCTTGATATTTAGAAACGATTTTTTTACCGTTTATAAATGAATGACTCATTTTAAGTCCTTCTGTAAATATGATATTTCTTAATTTCATCTTCCTTGTCCTCTATATTGTTTTACGTAGTTTCTACTAGCTTTACTTTTTGAATGTTTTGTTTTAGCGTGTACTCCTGGTCTTTTCTTTTTTACTTTAATAAAAGCGCCTCCTAAATAACTTCTTGCTGCCATATTAATTTAACAGCAACAGCTGCAGTTACAGTTGCACTCTTTACATGTACATTCTTTACAATTACAATTCATAATTCTTTTATTTTCAAAGTTAAATCACCTGTACCTTTTATAATACGGTGATATGTTTCCTTTGGTATAAATAGCTTTGAAAGAGGGATAGGTACCTGATTGTCGTATTGAAATTTCCAATCAGTAGTATGAATAGGTTCTATAATGCGGTCACATTTGTCTCTATGCCACATTAATCTTCTTTCTGAGATAGATGATTTGAATTCTCTAATTATATAACCATCTTTTTGCTCATCACTATACGGTTTTATTTTGCTCATGATTAGCAGTCATAACTTATTAAATAGTTCTAAACCTTCTTCTTATATTCCAAAAGGTTCTTTTACCTTTGCCCATATAGAACTTATCGATCAGTCGATCATTAAATTCGTTACGTATTTGATTTAGTTGTGAGTTTCCGTTGTCTTGATTTCTTTCCATAAATAATTTTACCAATAACCTGAGAAGTTCGATGAACCTCCTAATGACTTCCAGTAACGGCCTATA
>MDTD01028252.1_pt1 | contig 14282 bp, 11 predicted proteins | sample 811221 | NCBI WGS metagenome assembly MDTD01 (sample SAMN05326646, study PRJNA326480) | marine metagenome | isolation source: seawater | place: Pacific Ocean: South West | collected 2011
AAAAGTTTCTTGGTAATAATATGGTTGTTAAAAATGATATCTCCGTAACAAATGATAACATCTTCTTTAATGTAATTTTCTGCCAAAAACATGCTATATACCATATTAGTATTTTTATAATTCTTATTATAAAGAATGAGAAATTTTTTTTTATTTAAAAATTTTTTTTTAATTTGTTTGGATTTATATCCTGTCACTATTATTACTTGGCTAAATTGAGAAAAAAAATTTTTATTATAATCTATAATTTTTTTCTGATTTACATTTGCAAAACATTTAGGTTTAGAAGAATATTTTTTACCTAGTCGAGAACCTTTTCCTGCTGCTAAATAAATTAGTTGCATGTAAATTCTTTAATTAAATTAATATCTACTTTTTTAAATTTTTTGTATCTCTCAGGATGCCACATGATGCCATAAATTTTCTTATTAATTATTTTGAAAAGTTCTATTGATTTATCCTCTGCTACCGCAATTGATAAAACATCTCTGCCAGCACTTTTAATAACATAATTATGATATGAATTTACTAATATCTTTTTTTGTGTATTTAAAAATATAATTTTATGTTTTTTCAAATGATTGAAACTCTTACCAATTTTACAGTTATATCTATAAGCAATAAAATGAGCGCCATGACAAATTCCAATAATAGGTATTTTTTTTCTAATAGAATATTTTAAATAAAAATCATCTAATTTTGATCGATATTTATCATAACTTGTTTTTGAAAATTTTGATAAATTGTTTCCACCTGACAAAATAAGAAGATCATATTTTTGTTTTATATCTTTATTAAAAGCAAAAGAGATTTTTGATTTTGGAAATATTTTTCTGAAAAAATTGAATAATCTTATATCTACGTTAATTTCTACCTGATTTTTATAAGGTTCTCTAATTTTCGGAACGATCAGAATTTTCATTGAACAACATTTATTAATTGCGCATTACAATCTAAAGATACTCTTTTGCTTTGCGATAGTTTAAGAAATTTATTTTCTCCAATACCTATAACAGCAGGAATTCCTAGTTCTGCGCATCTTATTGCCATATGAGAATTTGCTCCACCATACATAGTAATTAAAGCCTTTATTTTATGATTAAATAAAAAATCGTATCCTGGATCTGCATTTTGAATTAAAACAATTTTATTTTTAATTTTAAATTTATCCAAATTACTCATTAAATATGTTTCACCAGTAATAGACTTATTAGTAATATAATTGGGTTTAGAGGAGATTTCTTCAAAAGCATAAATATCATCAGATGAATAGATAATATCAGGTAAATTTATTTTTGATGTCTTTTTAAATTCTTCTTTATTATTATTTATATTTCCAATTAAAGTCTTTTTAACATTAGTCTGTAAATTGTAATAAAGTTCAAGTAGATCATTGATTTTGAGATATGCCAAATCATCTTGATTAATGTTGTTTCTTTTTCCTAACAGCTTTATATTTTGGAAAATTGCATCGATATTTTTCGTAAAAATAAATTTTGCATATTCTCTTTTTTCAATTGATAACTTCATAAACAAAAATAGTTGTTTTATTGTAATTTTACCAAATGAAGTTTTGATAAATTTTTTTAAATTTAACTTTTGTTTTGAATTAAATGAAATTTCTTTTAATTTTTTAATTTTATTTTTTTTATTGGATGAAAAATATGCTTTAAATGACTCTTTATAATTTTTACTATTAATGTCATAGGTATTTGGTCTTAGATGACCATATTTCTCAATAAATTTTTTTTTTGTAATTTTATTAAAGTCTCTTTGCATTATACTGGAGATAGTTTTGATATTATTTAAAAAATCACTCTTTTGTTTTTTATCAATTAAATTTTCTTTTTCTAGAGAATTTAAAATATCTACAGCTATAAAAGCACATCTAGCTAAACCAGCAAAGGGATAGGTTCCGTAATTTTTACAGTCTTCTACTAGCCAATAGATCTTATCAATATGATACATATTTGAGGATCTAATTTCATTTTGTTTTCTTTTTAAAATTTTAATCATATTGTCATTTTTATAAAACTCTGAATATGCCTTTTGGTTTATTCTAACTAATTCTAATTTTAGTTCTTTGACTTCGCTTGGAGTCAAAATATTTTTTAATTTCTTGATTTTTCTTTCAAATGTTGGCGTGTAACAGGTAAATAAAATTTCAAATTCAATCTTGTCGTGGAGTGCTGGTTGTTTTTTAAATTTTTCTAGATAGTATTTAATTAATTTTTTTGATAATTTATTACTTAATCCTTGTGGCAGCCACGAATTAAAATCAACTCTTGTATCTACATAAGGCGTCCCCAAAAAAGATGTCATTAAATGATGTGATTTGAGATCTTTGAACCCATAATCTTTTCTATTTTGAGACCAAACATGATCTGTCACAAGTTCTTGATAAAGTGAAATAGCTAAAGGCTTTGGTTTTTTTCCTATAATTTCCGCGGGATTCCAATCCGGCATAACTCCAAAATATGTAGTATTACCAATTATATCATAATTAGGAATCTGTAATTTTTTAATTTTTTTTCTTAACTTACTTAAACTTAAACTAATGAATGAGTCATCATAAATATTTCTTTTTTTTAATACAATTGGACGAATTTGAAATAAATAAATTTTTTGATATTTATCGATAGCAAATTCAATTTCTATAAAGCGATTATTAAATTTTTTTACAATTTCTTTGATTAAAGAGATTAATTTAGTAAATTTTTTAAATTTATGTTTTTTTGTGTAATAAAAAATCTGTATTTTTTTTGTATTCGTTTTACCCGAAGTAACCAATGATGTATCTTTACCTTCTGTATAACTGATATTTATATAAGGAGAATAATTTTGAAGACAACAACTTGTTGCAACTCCTGAAATAAGAGCTGTATTGATAAATTCTTGAATAAAAATTTTATCTTTTATATGGAGTTTTTTTTTAGAATTAAGAACTTTATTAATCGCTTTGTCTAGTGATGCATTATCTCTTGGGTTTACATTTGATATACTTTGATATTTACCAGCATTAGAACTTTTTTTGGTATCTTCCCCATAAAATGATGACCTTACTATTATTTTTTTTTTAAAATTTTTTTGAATATATTTTATGATTTTAGTTTTAGAATTAATAAATTCTTTTGAGGTAAAACTATAAATATCAGGAATTTTAGCATATTTAGATTTAAATTTTTCGAGTGTTTCAGCTTTTGAGGTAAATTTTAACAACTTATTAATACTTCATTTTTTATAAATAAATTTATGAGTTCGAGTAAAATTTATAAACAATATAAATTGTCATTTCTATAATTTATTATAAAGAATTTTATATAATAGTATAATTATATTATATAAATTGAGAAATATTTAATTAATTTAAATGAAATTAATCATTTTAATTGCAGGTGGTAGAACTGGCTCAGGTTTACTCCATTCACTGTTCGATGGACATGAACAGGTTCTGCAGCTTCCCTCAGAGTTTTACTATGATATTTTTTGGAAAAAAGTTAAACATATAAAAGATAAAGAAAAAATTGCAGACCTTTTTTTAAAAGATTATCCTGCTTTTTTTGACTCAAGAATTAATTCAAAAGAAAGACATGATCAATTAGGAAAAAAAAGAAATAACTATTTTAAAGTTGATCCAGATATATTTAAAAAAAAATTAATTAGATTATTAAATAATAAAAAAATAAAATTTTTATCCTTATTACTTGCATTACATCAAGCTTATTATTTTTCAAAACATAATAAATTTAATTACAAAAAAATATTACTACTTCATCTTCATCATTTACATAGGTTGGATATTTTTAAAAAATATAACTTCGAAATTATATATACAGTCAGAGAACCATTCGCGAATATTACTTCCTCATTTAACAAAATTTATAAAAACCAATCTGACGATAAAAGATATATCTTTAAATCATTTCAATTTATGCTGGATAAAATATTGAATTGCATTCATGGTTTAATAAAATTTAATAAAAAAATTTATGTTATTAAATTAGAAAATCTTCATAGACATAAGAGCGCCTTATTAAAAAATTTATGTAAATTATTAGGAATAAAATTTTCAAATACCTTATTAAAATCTACAGTAAATAATCTAGAATGGTGGGGTGATTCAGATAGTAAAAAATATTTAAATGGATTAAATTATAAATTTAAAAATAATGTAAATTATAATTATTTTTATAAAAAAGATTTAACTATTTTAAATTATTATTTGTATAACCAGTTACAAACTTATAATTATATTAATAAAATTAATAATAGTTATAATATCAAAAATAAAACAATTGAGTTTATGAGATTTTTACCATTAAAAATGGAGATAATACTTTTCTTGAAATTATTAGGAGAATTAAAAATAAAAGAATTATTATTTTCGCAAAAATTTTTGATTAAAAGATTTTCAAATATGAGATTAGAAAAAATAAACAAAAAAAAAATTTTTATTTTTTGATTTATTTTAGAAAATTATTTTTTGTTTAACTATGTATATAAATCAAATTTTAAAAATTATTTCTCTTCTTGATAAAAGATTTAAGTTAAAATTATTAATTGTAATTTTGTTAATGCTATTCTTATCAACACTTGAACTTGTAGGGATTGGTGTTTTAGCCGGTTTCATTTATTTTTTAGTTGATATCGATAAATTTCTTTTAAAACTTCCTGATTTAGAAATAACAGACTATGTGATTAATTTAGAAAATGATGAAAAAATCAAATTATTCATCATTTTAATTATAATAATTTTTTTATTAAAGAATTTTTTAATTTTTATATCAAATATATATTTTTATAAATTTAACCGCCAACTTAACATACATATTGTTGCAAGAGTTTTACAAAAATATTTAAAAAGTGAATATTCATTTTTTTTAGAAAATAAGATTTCTAAAATTATAAATAATGTACGAGATGAAACGACCAGATTTTGCGGGATTATTATGTCATATTTGAATATTTTTAAGGAACTAGTTTTAATAATTTTAATAATAGCTGGAATAATAACAATAAATTGGAAAATAACTTTGGGTGTATTTTTATTCATATTTTCAATTTCTATGCTCATAATTTATTTTTTAAGATTAACATTAATTAAATTAGGAGAACAAAGAACGCTCTATTCATCAAAAATTTATAAAAATTTATACGATATTTTCTTTGGAATAAAATTTATTAAGATAAAATTTTTAGAAAATGTCTTTTTAAAAAAAATTACTAAGGTATATTCTTCATTGTTAGATGTAATGTTTCGTCAGTCAGTTCTTATACTAATCCCAAGACTTATGTTAGAAGTTATGGGTGTTACAGGTTTATGTATTATTATATATATTTTTTTATTATTAGATTATTCATTTAATGAAATAATTCCTTTACTTACATTTTTAGCACTTGTTATAATTAGAATGGTACCTTCAATGGCAGCACTAAATCAGAATATCAATAATATTTCATCTAATAATATTTCATTTGAATTAATTTCTAGTTTAATTGAGGGTACAAATACTGAATTTGATTTAGATAAAAAAGACGACAATACTCTAGAAAGAGGAATAGAAGAGATCGAATCTTTAGAGTTAAAAAATATATGTTTTGGTTATGACGAGCAAGTCTCAAATACTCTAGACAATATAAATTTGAAAATTTACAAAAATGATATTTTAGGAATTATAGGTAAGTCTGGGTCAGGCAAAACTACATTAGTAAATTTAATTTTGGGTTTATTAAAACCTAAAATTGGTAAAATTCTTATAAATGGTAAAGAAAACGAAGATCTTAAAAAATATGAAATTTCATATGTACCACAAGATGTTTCCATATTGGATGAGGACATATATTCAAACATTGCTTACGGCATTAAAGATGAAGATGTTGATAAAGAAACAATCGAAAAATTGATTGAAGTAACTCAATTAGACAAGCAAACTTTGGATATAAGTAAAAATTTAGGTGAGTCAGGTCTTAACATTTCAGGTGGTCAAAAACAAAGGATTGGTTTTGCTAGAGGTTTATATGGTAAATTTAGTTTAATAGCATTAGATGAACCAACAAGTGACCTAGATTATGAAACTCAAAAAAGGATTATTAAGTATTTAGAAAATTCAAGCAAATCAAGAATTACTATTTTAGTAGCTCATAGATTAGATACCCTAAACATTTGTAATAAAATAGCTATTATTGAGCAAGGTAAAATTAAAGATTTTGATTTTAAAGAAAAAATCATTGAGAACAATCCATATCTTAAAAAATATTTAGAAAACTAACAGGCAAATTTGAAAATAATAGAAATCATAGGACCACCATGCTCAGGCAAAACATACTTGAGAAATTTTTTAAAAGATGGACTCAAAAAAAAAAGTATTAAAACTCACACTTACTCTTCGATTTTTTTTAAATATGTTTTTAAAGAGAGAGGATTAAGTATTATTGATGTTATAACCCTTTATTATTTTAAATATTTCAAATTTAAAAAAGAAAATAAGAATATTCTAATTAAGTCAAAAGAAAAAAAATTAATTAATAAATATTATTTAAAAAATCCTCTTTCAAGTTTTTTATATAAAAATTATTATGAAATCTGTGAAAAACTAATAAAAGAAAATAGCTCAAATTTTCAAAAGAAATTATTTTCAAAAATTAGAGTTAATAAAAAAATTAATAATAATAACAGAAATGCATATTTATGGTTTATTGAAATATTTGCAATTTTGAACATAATTAAAAAATATAATAAAAATAATGATATTATATTAGATGATGAGGGCATTTTTCAAAAACTATTTATATTTTCCGAAATAAAGTTTGAATATAAATTTGTAAAAAATTACATACAATTTGCAAACATTGTAAATTTACTCCTTCACATGAACACAGGTAAAAAAGATATCATTCAAAGATCTGATGAAAGAAAACTGACAAATAAATTTTCATATAAAAATAAAGTGCAATTAAATAAAATCATTAATTTTGATAAAAAAATTGTCAGACATTTAAAAAAAAATGGAAACTTACAAATAAAAGAAATATATTCTAAAAATAAATATCAAGTAATTAATCGTTTAATATTAAGTTTTTTAAAAAAAAACAATTAGATGAAATTAAATATTTTACACGTTGTTGGTGGTCATTTTTCAGGGGGTGCATTTAAGGGAGCTTATATACTTCATGAAAATCTAAAAAAACTTAAAGTGAAATCAAAAATAATTAATGATGAAATTAAAAATAAAAAAGTGATTAATGAAAAAGATTTTGGATATATTAATGATAATCTATACCTAAAACTTTTACATTTCATTTTCGTCAGTATTGAAAAAGCAATAAAATTTATCTTTTTATCAGAAAAAAGATCTTCATTTACCTTGGGATTATTTGGTTTTGATATCACCAAAACAAAATTTTATAAAAAAGCAGATTTGATACATTTTCATTGGTTTGGAGATGGTTTTATAAAATTGAAAAACTTGAATAAAATTAAAAAACCTATTGTATGGACAATGCGTGATATGTGGTGTTTCACTGGTGGTCCACATTATGTTTCAGATTATAAAAATTATGAAACAACTTTATTATCAAAATATATCAAAGAGCATAAAAAAAAAAACTTCAATAAGAATATTCAATTTATAGCAATAAGTGATTGGTTGAAACAAAAGGCAAAATCAAGTTTTGTATTAAAAAATTCAAATATAAAAAGAATATACAATAATGTAGATCACAAACATTTTCAGCCTGTTAAAAAATCATTTGCAAGGTTAAAGTTAAAAATTTTTACAAAAAAAAAAAATTATTTTATTTGGTGCTGAAAATCCGCAAAATACTAGAAAAGGCTGGAAGCTTCTTTTAGATACTATCAAAAAATTAAATAAAGATGATTACTATTTGATTATATTTGGAAAATTTTGGTCAGAACAGATAATTAGAGACACAGGAATTCAATACAAAAGCTTTGGATATATAGAGAATAAAAAAATACTTAGTTATATATATTCATCTGCAGATGTTTTTTTAGCAATTTCAAATGAGGAGGCTTTTGGTAAAACTTGGGCTGAGTCATTGTTATGTAATACGCCTTTAATTTGTTTTAAGAATTCAAGTACATCTGAAATTATTAAACATAAAATTAACGGTTATGTTTGTTCAAAAAAGGACTCAAAAAATTTGAAAATAGCAATAGAGTGGATGTTATCTTCAAAAGGAAAAAAAAGAACGGAAAAAAATTTGAGGAAGTTGTGTAAAATATTCAAACCTGAGTATATTGCGAAACAGTACATAGATATTTATAAAAACTTAATTCAAAAATAAATATTAAAAATCAAAGAATTAATATTCACATTATAATTTTCTAAAATGAATTAGGCATCTTAAAAAAAATATTAATAATACAATAAATTTATTCTGATTGTTATTCATTCTAATCATAGTTTCTTCAAGAACATGTTCAAAAAAGGATAATTTTGATGAAAATCCTCCTGGCTCAAATACACTAATAATCTCATTTTTTTTGGTAGAAATTCCCTGCAAATTATGTGTTCGAATTATTCTCCAAAAAAAATCATAATCTGATGAACATTTGTATTTTAAATTGTATAAGCCAAATTTATTGTGAACAGATTTTTTTACAAAAAAACCCCCTGAATGAACTGGGTAAAAATTAAATGACCAACTCATTTTTTTTGGCTCATATTTATAAAATATTTTATTTTTTAAAACAGCTCCAAAAATAAATGAGTAATTATTATTTTTTTCAAAATAATTTTTTATGATTTCTAATGATTTTTTTGAATAATAAATATCACCAGCGTTAATAGTGTTAATATATTTTCCTTTTGCAACAAGAATACCTTTATTAATAGCATCATAAATTCCTTTATCATACTCTATAATTTTTTTATTAATGGCTTTTTCTTTTTTTATATAATCAATTGTTCCATCTTCAGAATGACCATCTACAACAATTATTTCATAGTTTTTATAATCTTGTTTTTTAATACTTTTAATAGTTTTAATTAGTTTTTTTTTACTATTTAAAACTGGTATTATTATAGAAAATGTTAAGTTATTACGTGACATTTATTTTATAATAGTTACCAAATAAAGATTAGACAATTAAAATGCAACAAAGATTTTAAAAATTATAATAATTTATTTAAAAATGTTCTTTAAAATAGTGAAAATCAATTATTATGACAATCATTAATTTATAACTATAATTTGTTATTAACAAATAATTATGTTTATTAAAAAAAAAAAAGAAATATTAATACTTCTCATCGCATTCTTAATTACTTCCTTAGTATCAAAATTTTATTTAAATAAATTCGAAAATTATAATAATTATCAAAATGGAAATCATCCTATGATAAAATCTTCAGTGGGTAATCATTGGGGTGAAGCAAATTTAATAATTCAAGATTTAAAAAGTGGTAAATCAGTTATTAAATCTGGTTCATATTTGGAAGACGAGTTTTTACCTCCTAAACTTCTAGCTTTTTATTATTTAGTCTCAGGTCAAGAAATGTATTATGAGGATTTAATTAAAATTAATAATGGTAAATTTTTTTACCTTATCATAAAAAACTTTTTTTATTATTTTTTATTATTTATTTTTTTTCAGGTATATAAAAATTTTATTTCAAAAAAAATTTTATTTACAATAATTATTTATTTATCTTTTTTGCCAGATATTATTCAATATCTTCCATCTTTTTGGAATGAAAGCTGGACAATAATCTTTCAGATATTACTTTTAGTATTTTTATTTAAGATTAATTTTGGAGTAAGACACAATTTCACAATAGGTGTTTTATCTTCATTACTTTATTTGACAGGGCAAGAGTATATTTTTTATCCAATAATTTTTATGATTTACTATTTTTTTTTAAAGATTTACTATCGAAAAAATATACTTAAAATTTCTATTAGCTTTTTACTTGGGTATTTTTTGATTTTAACAAGTAGTTATTTAATTAGTAGTTTCAAATCAAATGGTCAGAATGAGAATTTTTATGGAATTAAAAGTGCTTTATACATTTATGTTGTGCCAAATATTTTAACTGAAAAAAAAAAAAATTTCATATATTGATGCGAAAAATTTTATGAAAAAAGAGGCTTCAGAGTGGGCAAAAAAAAATAATTTAGAAATATACAATGAAAAAAATGGAAGTCTTTTATTGAAATTTGATAAAGAAGATTATTTAGGAAAAAAAAAATACAACAATTATATTTTCATTTACTCAATAAAAAATATATTTTTTAATATGCATCATGCTTTAACTTATCTTTTCAAAAAAATACTACATATGATGGTTCTAAATCCTTTTTTTGTTCATAATTATTATGAATACGAAAGTGTAGGTACTTTTTTGAAATCAGAAAAACATCAGTCAAATATTAAGATTAGATTAGTCTACTCTATTATATTTTATTCAATGGCTTTATATGGTTTTTTAAGATCATTAAAAATTTATAGACCAGAATTTATATTTTTATTATCATTACTAATTTTATATAATATAGGTATATTAGGTTTTTTAGGCACTCCAAGATACTTTGCTCCCTGTTTGATATATATGTCATCTTTTTTCGGCCCTATTTTTGAAAAAAAAAAATATTAGATTTTATCTGACAAATTAAAACCCATTCTAATCATTTGATCTATATCGCCATAAAAAAACTTGCCCATTCTGCCTATTGAATAAAAATTTGGTATTTTTCTAAATTCATTTTCTATTTCCTTTAAATCTTTTTCATAATTATTTCTGTAAATCGGATAAACATTCGGAAAATTTAAAACTTTAGAATCAATAATTTCCTCTTTGTTTAAAATATTATCTTTTTCCAAGTTTTTTATACAAATATCCAAAATTTCTTTATCATTGCTTTTCCAAGTAGGGCTATCTTTTAAACAAGAAATTTCTAGTGAAATTGTTGTATGATTTTTTGAATTCAACTCATCACTAAAAAGATTTAAATTTGAAATTCTATTGTATGGTCTTCCTACAAAATAACAATATTGGTATTTTAAAAAATCTTTTTTACTTATTACTAAATATACTATCTTTAAAGCTAGGTATCCTATTTTTTTCGCAGCTTCTATATTTTTTTCACTTTCATTTACTGGACTGAACATTCTTACCAGATTATCTATAGGTAATGTTGAAATTACAACATCAGACACATACTCTTGTTTGTTAGTTATAATTTTAAAATATTTATCATCTTTAATTACATTCTCAACTTTTTCATTTAATTTTATTTTCCCTCCAGAAGACACTAATTTTTCTGCTATTTTTTCAGATATTTTTCCAAAACCTTTTTTGGGATAAAAAGTTGGCAAACTTTCTCTTTGAACTAAATTAAGTGAACCAGGCTCTCTTTTTGATATTTCTAAGTATTTATTCAAAAATAAATGTTTTAATGTTTTTGCAAAATCAAGTTTTTTACTTGCTGGAATAACCTTATTTGATAAATCTCTAGCACTTATTTTCCAAAATTGCTCAGTGTAAGGTTTGAAAAAATTTTTGTACAAAAAATGTCCAAAGTTTTCAATAGCCCAATCCTCTATGTTAGCATTAGCAGATACTTTTTTTTTAAAAATTGAGCTAATGTAAGACCTACAAAAACTTAAAAAGCTTTTTATTGGAATTATTGGGCCCATTTGAAATAAAATACTTTTTGCCGAGAGAGGGTAATCTACATAATAATTCATAAAAAACATTTTTACAGACCTTTTAACTTTAGGTAATTCATTTTGTTCATCATCAAAAAGATTTTTAACAAAATAATAAATTTCTTTATCCTCTGAGAAAAATGAGTGTGGTCCAATATCAACAAAAGTAGAATTAAATTTGATTGTTTTTGCTAACCCACCCACTTGTTGTTCATTTTCTAATATAGTTACGTCATATCCTTTTTCAGCTAATTTTAACCCAGCACTCAGCCCTGTTACACCAGCACCTAAAATTGTAATTTTTTTCATATTATTTAAATTGTCTATTATTATAATGAATTAACCACATCTAGGTATTTTTTTAAATTTGTTTTATGGTCAAATCTACTTAACCTTCTGAATGAATAAGCAATTTTTTTTTTTCTAATTTTATTACTTTTAATAAAATTCATTATTTGTAATGAAAGTGACCTATAATTGTTTGATTTGAATAAATAACCACCTTTTCCATAATCTAAAATTTCTTTTGGTCCCGTTGGGCAATCAGAAGAAATGACAGATTTTTTTAAAGCTACAGCCTCTAGTAAAACGTTGGGCAGTCCTTCGTAATTAGACGACAAGATAAATAAATCTGATTGTTTAATAAATGGAAACGGATTGTTGGTATAAAAAATTTTAACATAATTGTTTAATTTTTTTTCTATTAAATATTCTTTTATTTTTTCTTCATTTTTTCCTCTACCAATAATGATTAATTCAAATTTTAAAATTTTTTTTAGATGATTTAATGCTTCTAATAAACAATAATGATTTTTTTGATCAACCAATCTACCAACAGTTATTATTCTTAAAAAATTATTTCTGAATTTCTTTTTTACTTTCTTATTTGATAATTTGATTATTTCATTTTTATTGAATGGATTATATATTACAACTGAATTGACAGAAAAATTATTTTTCATTTCTTTTTTAAATTCTTTACTGTTTACAATTAATTTATCGGCAAGATTAAATCCAATTTTATAAATAAGTTTTTTAAAAAAATTATTTGACCATCCACTTGGAGCAGAATTGGATCTAGATATAATTTTAGTATTTAGGATATTACAAACTAGTATTGCATAAATATTTGCTTGAAAAGAAAAGACACAACAATTTTTATTTTGAATGATAGTTTTGATTAAAAGAAAAAGACATATCATATATTTTCTTAGTCGGGTTCCATTTCGCCAAAAATTTAATTGAGGATTAATTATTTCTATATTGCTTAGTTTATTTAAAAATCTTTTTTCTGCAGTAACTAATAAAACATTATTTTTTTTTTTTGCTAAATAATTAGAAATGACAAAAAAATTCTTTTCAACACCACCCCCCTCTATAGATGGCATGAATAAAATAATTTTTTTATCTGTCATTATCTTGTAAATAGTTTAATTTTAAATAATTTTAAAATGAAATTAATTAGTATTATCATACCCTATTTTAAAAAAAAAAAATTTATAAAACAGACAATTAAATCATTATTAGACCAAAAATATAAAAAATTTGAAATTTTAATAATTTATGATGATTCAGAAAAAAAAGATCTCCAGTTAATTAAAGAAATAGTTGCGTCTGATAAAAGAATTAGGCTAATAGTTAATAAAAAAAACATTGGGGCTGGAAAATCACGAAACAAGGCTATGGGTATGGCGAGGGGTGATTTTATAGCTTTTATTGACTCTGATGACATATGGCATCCAAATAAATTAATGGTCCAAAGTAATTTTATGATAAAAAAAAAAATTAGTTTGTCACATACTTCGTACAATATTATTGATGAAAATAATAATAAGATTGGTTTTCGTAATGCAGAAAAACTATCATTTATTAAATTAAAAAAATCATGTGATATAGGTCTCTCAACTGTGATGTTAAATAAAAATGTTATTAAAAAAAATCAACTCTTTGCAGATCTCAAAACAAAAGAGGATTTTGTGTTTTGGCTTAGATTAACAAAAAGAAATTATGATTTTTATCCAATTAAGAAACCATTAACATCTTGGAGAGATGTAAAAAGTTCATTATCCTCATCTGTTATTCAAAAATTATTTGATGCTTACTCTGTTTATAGATTTTACTTAAGAGAAAATGTTTTAAAGGCAATATTTAGTACAATAATTTTATCATTAAACTTTTTAAGAAAATGATAGAAAATTTTATCCTTATATTAATAATTTTTGCGACAAACTTTTTTTTTAAAAAAGTAAATTTCTTATTAAACAGTACAGGTCAAAAACACCAATCTTATAATCAAAATTCTAAAATACCATTAACAGGTGGTTTATTTATTTTATTTTTTATTTTAGTAAATTATTTACACCTTAATAACTTGTTAATAATTTTTTTGATTATATTTTTTTCTCTAGGTTTAATGGCAGATATTAATTTCATAAAATCAGCATCTTATAGATTTTTTATTCAATTATTATTAATAATTTTATTTATCATATCATTAAAAATTAGTATTTCTGATATTAGAATAGAATTTATAAATATCCTTCTTAACAATAATGGTTTTAATATTTTTTTTGTTGCCTTTTGTTTTTTAGTATTAATTAATGGAACT
>MDTD01104069.1_pt1 | contig 14280 bp, 11 predicted proteins | sample 811221 | NCBI WGS metagenome assembly MDTD01 (sample SAMN05326646, study PRJNA326480) | marine metagenome | isolation source: seawater | place: Pacific Ocean: South West | collected 2011
GTTGTAAGTACCGCACAAATCTTCGCTAATGATATATATAGACGAACAATAGCCCCAAAATTTTCTTCAAACCTAGATGCAAAAAAAATTGACTCAATCAGCTTATTAATTAGCAGGATTGCAACAGTAGTCATACTAATAATAGCAATTTTAATTGCGTCATACGCGAGGAACACCAATATAGCTTTACTGGTTTGGATTGGCGTTGGCGGAATGATGGCAGCAACAGCGGCTCCAATGTTCTTAGGTGTTCTTTGGAGAAGAGCAACTAAAACCGGGGCATTGGTTGGATTTATTGTGGGCGGAAGCGTTTTTCCAATAATTTACGCAAAATTAATAAACCCTAATTGGTTCAGTCATTTTGATTTCTTATTTCAGTCAACAAAATGGCTTTCCTATCAGGCAAGCAATCCTTTTTCATGCGCAACTATCGCCTCTTTGATATCTCTCTTATCAATGGTAATCGTTTCACTAATGACTAAACCACCCAGTGATGAGCATCTACAACGAGTTTTTGGCTCTCATTGATTATAAAGTTTACAGTTTTAGGATGATCGCTTAGGGTTTACTTCTTTCTTTCGAAGCTCTTTTCTCATTATTTTTCCTGTTGTAGTCATCGGCAATGAGTTAACAAATTCTATTTCTTTTGGGACTTCATGCTTTGCTAATTTTTGTCTTACAAAATTTTTTAATTCTTCTTTAAGTTGCCGGTTACCCTCATAACCTTCGCTCAAAATAATAAAAGCTTTTATAACTTCAGTGCGAACCGGATCAGGAACACCAATAGCTGCTGCTATTTGAACAGCCTCATGTTTAATTAAAGCATCCTCAATTTCACTTGGGCCTATTCTGTACCCTGAGCTGGTAATGACGTCATCAGCTCGCCCATGAAACCAAAAATACCCTTCCTCGTCCATGTGCCCTAAATCACCCGTAATCAACCAATCCCCAATAAATTTTTCTTTTGTAGCCTCTGGTTTATTCAAATACTCAAGGAGCATTACCGGATCTGGTCTCAAACATGCAATATGCCCTTCCTCGCCTGGCGCTAACTCGACGCCATCATTGTTAACAATCTTCACTGTTGAACCAGGAGTTGGTTTTCCTAAAGAACCAGGCTTGATAGGAAACAACTTCCCATTATTACCTAAAATCACATTACATTCAGTTTGGCCAAAACCTTCATGTACCATTAATTTTAACTCTTCTTGAGCCCACTCCAGCAGAGAGGCACCCACCGCTTCCCCACCAGACAACACAGCTCTCAATTTTAGAGAGTATTTTGACAATGGGGCGTCAACTTGTTTCATCAATTTGAGCATTGTAGGAGTTAACAGCGCCAAAGTAACCTCATGCTGAGCAAGAATCCTATAAGCATCCTCGGCATCAAAACCTTTCATTGCAGTTGCAACTACCTTACAACCGTGGAACCATCCGGGCATTAGAATATCCATGAGGCCTGCCATCCAAGCCCAATCTGCAGGTGACCATAAAGCATCTCTTTTTTTTGGAAAAAAATCATAAATAAATTCAAGACTAGGCATATGACCAAGCATCATTCGATGTGGCTGAACTGAGCCTTTAGGCATGCCGGTTGTACCAGAGGTGTAACTAATCCAGGCCACGTCCTCTGCTTTAGTCACCACATTAGTAAAAGTTGTATTTTCGTTTTCAATCAATTTCCAAAAGTTGCCTGCGTCCTTGGTGCTTGTATTAGTCAATATAATATGTTCAAGATGCGGACAATCCTTTTTTATGTCACACACTTTTTGATAGTTTGCTTCATCAGTAATAATAATTTTCGTCTTACAATCATTTAAACGATATTTAATAGCATCTGACGCAAAAAGAACTGAACAAGGACTTGATATAATTCCTGCCTTCCAACAGGCTACATGGGCTATCGCGCACTCCGGATCTTGAGCAAGCAGTAAGGTAACCACGTCTCCTTTTTTAAGGCCTAAGCCAGTAAAGAAATTTGCTAGTTGATTAGCGTACTTTTGAATATCGCGAAAATAAAAAATATTTTGATTTTTTTGGTCATTTTCATAGACCAAAGCGATTCTCTCCCTATCGCTAGCCCATCTATCGCAAACATCATAGGCAATATTATATTCCTCAGGTATGTTCCATTTAAAATTGCTATAAACGGTTTCGTAAGAATTGCCCTGATTTAAAAGGCTTGTTAACATTTGGACTCCTCCTTCAAGATAAAATCAATTAAATTTCTCAACGACTTTTATTTAGTTAATTATGATACTATAAACTCATAGGTTCCAACTAATAAATTGAATTAAGATACATCTAAGAGCCTAATTATTTTCCGCAGATATGAAAACAACCTTAGACATAAAACTTGCTCGATTCATTATTGAAAAAAGAAATCTTTTGGCAATAATCTCGACAATTTTATTCCTAGTATTCGCCGGTGGACTGTCCAATTTATATTTTGATTCTAGTTATCGCGCCTATTTTAGCGAAGAAAATCCAGAGCTCGTTGCTTTTGAATCGATGGAAAAGATTTACACGAAAGAAGACAATGTAATAATTGTCTTAAAATCAAAAAAAGGAACTCTTTTTCAAGCTGAAAAATTGCATGCTATTGAAGAGCTAACAAAAAAAACCTGGAACATGCCATACTCAATCAGAGTGGATTCAATTACAAACTTTCAACTAGTTTCAAACAATGATGAGACAATTGAAATCAAAAACGCGGTTGAGAATGCTTCGAACCTATCCAGTGCAGAGCTTGAAGTGCTTAATGCTCGATTGTTAAAACAACCTGAACTAAAAAATAAAATTATATCTCCCGATGGAAAAACAACCGGAATCATTGCCACTGTACAAATACCACTTAGCAAACGCACCGAAGCCACAACAGAAATTGCGCAATGGTCAAAGTCATTAATTGCCGGTTTTGACAATAAATATAATTCACTTTTTTCAATTGCTTTAAGTGGCACGGTGATAATGGATTACACTTTTACCGAAATAGGAACACAAGACTCTACGGTTTTAGTACCAATAAGTGTAACCTTGATGTTCGTTATTTTAGGTATTTTAGTTGGAACTTTTAAAGGAGCAACACCTATATTAGTAATAACAATCATGTCTATTATCTCAGCCATGGGCGCTGGAGGACTTTTTAACTATCCTCTTACATCCGTCACCGTTACTGCTCCAATTATAATTCTAACGGTAGCTATAGCAAATTCAGTTCATGTTTTATCTTCATTTTTTGATAATTATAAGATCGAAAAAAAACAGGCTTTACAAACAAGTATAGAACAAAATTTACAGCCAGTTTTTTTGGCAAGTATAACCACTGCAATTGGATTTTTAACAATGAATTTTTCTGAGGTACCTCCATTTAATCATTTAGGCAACATAGTTTCAATCGGTGTGATCTTTTCACTTATTTTTACGTTCACTATCTTGCCGATTGCTCTAATGTGGCTTCCGATCAAACCGAGCTCAAAAAGCTATGGGGTTGATAAAATTCTAAAAGGAACACTTTTTTATTCAAAAAAAATAGTTCTTAATCAGATGCAACCAGTTTTATGGTTTTCTATAATTCTAATCGTAATAAGTTTAATTAATATCCCGAGAAATGAACTTAATGATATATTTGTTCATTGGTTCGACCAAAGGGTAGATTTTAGGAAGGCGACTGATTTTATGGAAGATAATCTAACTGGCATTTATTCAATTAATTATTCACTTGATTCCGGGATTACAAATGGCATAAATAATCCAGAGTATCAACGTGACGTTGAAAAACTACATACATGGCTACAAACTTTACCTGAGACCGTTCACGTGCTTTCCTTTACCACAGCAATCAAATCGTTAAATAAATATATAAACTTTGGCGATGAGAAACATTATAGACTACCCAGCTCAAAAGAGGCGGCTGCGCAATATTTGCTTCTTTATGAAATGTCCCTACCCTATGGTCTTGACTTAAACAATCAAATTAACGTGGACAAATCCTCGTCAAAAATTACTCTTACAACTAAGACACTTTCTACGAAAGAAACTATCCAATTAAATAACCAGATATTACGATGGGCAGAAAAAAATTGCCCGTCTATTCAAAAGATTCATGGGGCTGGAACCGTACTGATGTTTTCAAACATAGGTGAACGGAATATAAAAGCAATGCTTGTTGGAACCACAACCGCCATATTTTTAATTTCAATAATATTGGCCTTTTCATTAAAGTCAATTTCCATCGGTTTAGTTAGTCTTTTAGCTAATCTTGTGCCCGCAGTAATCGGTTTCGGTATTTGGGGAGTTTTTGTCGGCCAAGTAGGTTTATCCCTCTCTGTAGTCACGGGAATGACTTTTGGGATTGTTATTGATGATACTGTCCACTTTTTAACAAAATATTTAAAAGCTCGCAGAATGAAGAGTTTTACGAAACCCAAAGCGATAAGTTATGCTTTTGATTCTGTTGGCAAGGCTCTCTTAATAACTAGTATTGTGTTGATCGCTGGCTTTACCCTACTAACAACCTCTTCTTTTTACATGAATTCAGGCATGGGATTAATGACAGCTATCATAATAATGATAGCGTTACTATCAACTTTTATTTTTTTACCAACACTATTACAAAAAGGCGGGACTCTTATTGAATAAATTTATACTGTTACCCATATTTATCATAATTGCATTATCAGCAATGGGACACGAGCATCAACTTAATGGACAATCAATCATGGAGGAAGTTGATAAACTTGATTCCGGCTGGAAAGACTCTGAGGCTGAACTTAAAATGATGCTTAAGAACAAAAGTGGACAGCTTAGCGAACGATTTCTTCGGATAAAATCACTAGAGATTAATGGTGATGGAGATAAAAGTTTAACAGTTTTTTATGAGCCAAAAGATGTAAAAGGGACAGCTTTTCTAAGCCACACGCATAACCTTAAACCTGATGACCAATGGCTTTATCTACCTGCTATTAAACGAGTAAAAAGAATTGCGTCGGCGAATAAATCCGGGCCTTTTGTCGGCAGTGAATTTGCCTATGAAGACTTAAGTTCATTTGAGCTTGAAAAATATGATTTTGAATGGAAAAAGAATGAAGTTAAAAACAATGTTACTTATAACATTATACAAGCCATCCCTCGATATAAATATTCAGGCTATACCTCGTTGCTACTTAGTATAGATCGTAATATCATGAGACCTGTTAAAATTATATATTTTGATAGAAAAGGAACATTACTAAAAACCCTAACGCAACATGAATATAAAAAATATCTCGGCACTTATTGGAGGCCGAGTAGAATGGAAATGATCAACCATCAAACCGGAAAATCTACTACTTTACTATGGAAAAATTGGAGTTTTAGCAAAGGGCTATCTAATTCCGACTTTAATAAAGCAAACCTTAAGCGTTCCAGATAATAAACCCAAAAATCCTTAATTTCCAATGTCAAAAATTAAAATTGAAAAGATAACAGAAACCAGTCCTATAGACTTGCCCGAACGACTTGGGTTTGGCAGAATCTTTACCGACAGAATGTTTTCTCAAAAATTTAATAGGGAAACGGGATGGTATGATCAAATGATTAGTGGTCAAAAAAGTTTTGAACTACCACCATCTTGTACGGTCTTCCATAATGGTCAAATGGTTTTTGATGGAACAAAAGCTTATAAAAGGAAAGATGGAAAAATAAATTTGTTTCGTACAAACGAAAATATTAGAAGATTTAACTTATCTGCGCAAAGGATGGGGATGCCAATAGTAGACCCTGACTTACATTTTGAAGCAATTAAGAAACTTGTAGACTTAGAAAAAAAGTGGGTTCCGAGCGCCGCTGGTTCTGCCCTTTACATCCGGCCAGTGATGATCGCCACCGAGCCTACTTTAGAAGTAAGATCCAGTGATCAATATTTGCACTATATAATACTATCACCAGTCGCACCATATTTTGATTCTGGATTCAGTCCAATTTCGGTGCTCGTAGCGGACAAATTTGTTCGTTCAGCACGAGGTGGAACAGGAGAAGCCAAAACCCCAGGTAATTATGCTGGTTCAATCGCGGCCACCGAGACAGCATTGAAAAAAGGATACCACCAAGTACTTTGGCTTGACGCTGTTCACAGAGAGTTTGTAGACGAGGTTGGCGCTATGAATATTGCCTTTGTTGAGCACGGCGAACATATCATTACACCAGAACTAAACGGAGCAATCCTACACGGTATAACTAGAGATTCTATAAAAAGATTGGCTCCAAAATTAGGCTTCGGCTTTTCAGAAAAGAAAATAAGCATCAATGAAGTAATAAAAAAAATTAGGACTAAAGATATTACAGAAGTATTTGGGATGGGCACAGGAGCAGTCGTGGCCCCAATCGGGAAATTATTATACAAAAATCAAGAAATAAAAATTAATAATGGCGTCTCGGGTAAAGTTGCAAAAACTATTTATGACGGTCTAACGGCCATTCAGTACGGGACCGACAAAGATCCTTTTAATTGGATCGATACAATTTAAAAAAACATAATCTAGAAAAAAGAGAGCGTAAATATGGCAACGGTAAAATTAGTAAAATATGAAGAAAGTAAGAGCGACGTAAAGGCCATCTATGATGACATAAGGAGAACAAGAGGAGGTGACTTCATTAATAACTTTTGGCTAGCCTTAGCGAACAATCCGGAACAGCTCGCCAGAACTTGGAATCAAGTAAAAACCATCATGAAAGGAGGGGCGCTTGATCCCCTTACAAAAGAGCTTATTTATATTGCTGTATCTGTTGCTAATTCGTGTGAATATTGTATCCATTCACATACGGCTTCAGCGAGAAAAAAAGGCCTTACTGATGAACAATACAAGGAATTACTTGAAGTAATTGGACTAGCTCACCACACAAATGGCCTTGTATCAACGATGCAAGTTGAGGTAGACGAATCATTTAAACAGACATAAATTGAAGGATTAAGTTATTTTTTTCCATGCTGGCAGTTTCTAAAAACTTAAATCCGTGTAATTCCGCTGTTTCTTTTACTAATCCTAAATCTTTGATACCTATCTCGGGATTATCCTTTTTCAAATGATTATCTAACAAGCTATCTCCGACGCTCGCATATTTGTTCTCCCTTAAAAAAGGCCCATAAATGACGAGGATTCCCCTGTATTTCAAAAATTTTCGAGCAGTTAACATAAATTGTTCTAACTCATTTAAAGATATGCATTGGAGCACGTTCGACGCATACACAAAATTAAACAACTGGGACGAATCGCACGGATAACAAACATCTAACGCCCATGGTTTGTTCAAATTGGCTAAATTAGCGCTAATTACACGCTGTTCAACTGAAATAGTATTACCCGGCTTCTCACTCGGCTGCCAAAAAACATGTTTCATTTTACCGGCAAAAAACACAATATGTTGACCAGTTCCTGAGCCAATCTCCAAAACTATATCACCTAATTTTGCTAGTTTTTCAAAAAATCTTAAAATCTCTGTTTTATTATTTTCCGCTGCTTGGATAAATTTCATATTCACCCTAAAATGTGGCTATAGATAACGTAAAATCAACCTAATTATAAGAATAAAGAGTTCACAAGACTATGATTAATTTTAATTTGTTACCTCAAACATTGGCATCAATGCATTACGTGGATGATTCAGAAACGGCGCCTATTATTTACATGCATGAAGAAAAAGGGGAATACAAAAGAGAACCAGCAAAAATGAATAAAGTTGAGGTAAATATGCACGATGCTCGAAAAATAAGTGGAGACTTTGAGCTTGACATTCATGGATTTAAACTTTTAAAAAATCAAAGCCAACCAAACTTCGACCACCTTAATAGTAAGCAGATTGAGAAAGAATTCTACCCAGAATGTTCAAATATTGTAAAAAGATTTAGTGGTTGCAAACACGCCTTCGCTTTCGATCATAATGTAAGGGATTACGGCCTTGCTAAAAAACATTCAAACGCTTATCGGCCCGTTAAATTTGCTCACAATGATTACACAGAGGAATCAGCCGCATTAAGACTGAGCCAACTAGACTCCACTAAAGCTCACAAAAAATTTTCTAATTTTGCATTCTACAATATTTGGCAACCTTTACGTGAGCCAGTAGTAGATACACCACTCGCCTTAGTTAGCCATAACTCAGTAGACATGCAAGACCTCATTGAGATATCTTTGATATATGAAAATCGTACAGGCAAAATATTGGGAATCAAACATAATCCAAATCATCAGTGGGCTTTTTTCAGTCACATGAAATGCAGTGAGATAATAATGATAAAATGCTTTGATTCTCGAAAACATGTTAAAGCTAAGTTCAGTATTCACGCTGCCTTTCAAAATATTTTCACTTCCTTTGTTGCACCCCCTCGCCGCAGCATTGAGGTTCGTACAATAGCTTTTTTTTAAATTTAAGGAGTCAACTATTATGAAATCATATTTTATCAGTATCCTATTGCTTGTCTTTTCTCATCCCGTTTTATCAGAAACTCTTTTACTTGATGAAACGAATGAGATAAAGGATACCATTTACAATTATTTTAATGGTGTAAAAAATTCCGATGAGGAGCTATTAAACCAGGCTTTCGATTTAGATAAAGCGCACATGAAGGGTTTTTTGGTAGACACAAACGACGACAGGAAGCTTACAGCGACTCCAATCACAGAAGTGATTAAAAAATGGATATCAAGAGAAAAAAGACCAGAGATGAACGGTGAAATACTTTCCATCCAAATATTTGGTCCTGCGGCCACTGTCACATTTAATTTTAATAACCAGTACCTCGATTTTTTTCATCTTGCTAAAACCAAAAATGGCTGGAAGATTGTAAATAAGTTTTATATTTATAAATAGTATGCAATTGGACCAAACTGGAAAAATAAGGATAGTCCATAACACAAATCTTGGTTTTAATTATTTAGAAAAAGGTGATGGCCCGGTAATTATTTTCCTTCATGGCATAAGCGGTAATAAAGAAATTTGGATTCCCCAACTCAAGCTTTTCAGCAAACAGTTCAGAGTGATAAGCTGGGATGCTCGCGGATATGGTCAAACAGAGCCAATAAAAGAATCATTTGATTTTGGTCACTTTGCTAGAGATTTATACGTGATGACACAGCATCTTAACCTTGACAAGATTATTCTCTGCGGACATTCAATGGGGGGCAGAATTGCACTTGATTTTTCAGAAAGATATCCAAAAATAGTACATTCTTTAATTTTAGCAAACACTTTTTTTGGATACGATGAAAGTTTTACGAAGGTCGAACGTTTAGGATTCCTTAAAAAGCGACAAAAACTATTAAAAGATAACGGTCTGACTCTCCGACAATTTGGTGAAAAAATAATACCTCAGATGATAGGGCCTCACACCAGTGTGCCCGTAAAAAATAAAATCTTACAAACAATGTTGACCCTTAACGTAGAGAGCTATCTTAACACGGTTGAAAGTATGGTTATGTATGAAAAGGTTTGTGATTTAGAATCTATTAATGTACCAACGTTAATAATAACCGGAAGCAATGACACTATTATTCCACCTGCCATTTCGACACGAATGAATAAAAGAATAAGAAATTCTACGCTTCTAGTAATCAAAGAAACTGGTCACTTTGTTAATCTTGAATCTCCACAATTATTTAATGAGGCTGTATTAGATTTTCTAAATAGGTTATCCTTTTAATTTATTTATGCGTCGAGAGAAAATTAATTTGACTAATGATTTTATAGGAAAACCTTTCAAAGGTCTCAGGTCAGCAAAAGGGTCGGCCGATAAGCTAATCGCACCTCCTTACGATGTGGTTTCCAGAGAGCAAGTTGCTGAAATAGTAAAAAAAAATCCTGATTCATTTCTTCGTGTATCAAGGGCTGAGGTTGATTTTGATGAATACATTAATCCATATTCTGACAAGGTATACCAGCAAGCGGCAAAAAATTTTAATCAATTATTAACACGTAAAATAATTCGAGCAGACGAAAAAAATTCTTATTATATTTATAAAATAAGCTCTGATCACCATGCGCAGACAGGACTAGTTTTTGGTGCTTCAATAAATGCATACCTTGACGGTAGAATTAAGCGCCATGAACTCACAAGAGAAAAAAAAGAATTGGATAGAATTAAACATATCGAGGCGGTTCAAGCGCAAACCGGTCCAGTAATGCTAATTCATAAGCAGAATAAAAATTTAAAAGCTATCTTAAAACGTATCACATCAGAAAAAACCTCAGAAATAAATACTGTTTTAGAAAACTGGCACCACGAACTTTGGCCGATAAATAAAATTGATCAAGTTGAGGAAATCAATAATCACTTAAATTCTATTCAAGAGTTGTACATTGCGGACGGACACCATAGAAGCGCTGCTGCTTCAAAAATATTTGAAAAACAAAAACAGCAAGCTACAACCAGCTGTTTTCTAGCTGTGACTTTTGATGAAACTGAATTAAGAATACTTCCCTACAATAGAGTAGTTCGCGATTTAAACCAACTCACAGCAAATGAATTTTTAAATAAATTATCGAACACGTTTAAAATCGATAGGATGGCTAGCAATAATTTTTGTAATCAAAAATATTGCTATTTTATATACCTAGAAGAAACTTGGTATCAAATTAAACTTAAACAGATTCCTAAAAATATTGGTAATATTATAGAAATTCTTGATACACACATTGTTGAAGAATCTATCTTGAAACCAATATTAGGAATAAATGATATAAGAACAGATGATCGTATTGACTTTGTCGGAGGCCCACATAGCATTAGAAAGATCGCAAACTTAGTTGATTCTGGCGTAATGAAAATTGGAATAGCGTTACCTACTACCGCAATAGAAGAACTACTAAAAATTTCAGATAACGGTGAACTCATGCCCCCTAAGTCCACTTGGTTTGAACCTAAATTAGCGGACGGATTAGTATCTCTTAAAATTTAGCGGGTTAATGGTTTAAATTTTTTTGGCTCCGCAGAGTCATCCTTTTCTTTTCTAGAGCCTTGGTGATACTCAGAATAGTTACCCGCAAACCATTTGACATCACTATTTCCTTCAAAGGCTAAAATATGGGTGGCTACCCTATCCAAAAACCAACGGTCATGTGAGACTATAAACATGCATCCTGGAAAATTGAGAATCGCCTCTTCCAAAGCTCTTAGGGTCTCAACGTCTAAATCGTTTGTTGGCTCATCAAGGAAAATAAAATTTGACCCCTCTAATAGAGTTTTAGCTAAATGTAATCTATTACGCTCTCCCCCGGAAAGCTGGTTAACGAATTTTTGTTGATCGTTTCCTTTAAAATTAAATCTACCGCAATATGCTCTAGAATTTATTTCAAACTCCCCTATCTTTAAGATGTCTTGTCCTCCAGAAAGCTCTTCCCAAACGGTTTTCTTTTCGTCCAATCCCTCTCTACCTTGACTTACAAAGCCAAATTTCACCGTGTCACCAACTTCTACATTTCCTTCATCCGGCGCGATTGAACCGATTAATATGTTACATAAAGTTGTTTTACCAGCACCATTAGGTCCGATAACTCCGACTATCGCGCCTGCTGGCACGTCAAAACATAAGTTTCCAAATAGCTTCTTTTCATTGAAATTTTTTTCTAGTTTATTTACTGTTAGAACTCGTTTGCCTAACCTTGGCCCTGGCGGGATAAAAATCTCGTTGGTTTCGTTTCTTTTTTGAAACTCTTTCGTCTGCATCTCTTCTATTTTCTGGATTCTAGATTTATTTTTTGAGCGCCTACCTTTTGGATTTTGTCGTACCCACTCAAGTTCCGCGGTAAGATTTTTTTTATAAGCGGCTTCACTTTTTTGCTCAGTCGCTAATCTCTGCTCTTTCTGCTCAAGCCAAGAGGAATAGTTTCCTTCCCAAGGAAAACCGGATCCCCTATCAAGCTCAAGAATCCAGCCCGCGATATTATCCAGAAAATAGCGGTCATGAGTGATCGCAACAACCGTGCCTTTATAACTATCCAAATACTTTTCTAGCCAAAACACGGATTCAGTGTCTAAATGGTTTGTTGGCTCGTCTAGTAAGAGCATATCCGGCTCTGAGATAAGCAACTGGCATAGGGCAACTCTGCGTTTCTCACCGCCTGATAGATTCAGAACAGAGCTTTCTAGACTAGGAAGATTTAACGCCTCAGAAGCGATCTCCATCTTTCGGTCCAGATCCCAAACATTTTTCGCGTCAAGTTCATTTTGGAGTGTTCCTTGCTCCTCTAAAAGGGACTCCATTTCAGCATCTGACATAGGTTCGCCGAAACGTGCACTCAGCGCATTAAATTTCTCAAGCAACTCAAAAGACTCATCTAAACCTTTTTTAAGATTACCTTTTACATCAAGCGTCTCGTCAAGCTGTGGTTCTTGAGGAAGATAGCCAATCTTCAAATTCTTCAGAGGAATCGCATTTCCCTCTATCTCTTTATCCAATCCTGCCATAATTTTTAATAATGTAGATTTACCGGCGCCATTTAGCCCTAAAACTCCTATCTTAGCACCAGGAAAAAAGCTCAAAGATATATCACTCAATATTTGTTTCTTTGGAGGGACGATCTTGCCAACCTTTTGTAGTTGAAAAACATACTGGGCCATAGCTTTTCCTGTATTATATATATGAATATCTTATGATACGATGTAATTAATATGATTAAAACATTTCGATAAGCAATCTTAAAATTACCAATAGCTATAGTAAGTTAGAGCAAACGATTCGCGTAACAAAATGATCAAATTTCAATCTAATTTCGTGGAAAAACTTCCCGGGGACTCAGAGTTCGACAACTATCCACGCCAAGTCATAAATTCATGTTATTCGTATGCCCTTCCTAAGCCAGTGGTCGATCCGAGTCTAGTGGCTTTTTCAGAAGATTGCGCCAAATTAATTGATATTGAACCAGAGTCGTGTAAAGACTCGGCTTTTATCCAAATAATGTCTGGGAACTACATTCCTGCTGGTACAAAACCATACGCCATGTGTTACGGAGGACATCAATTTGGAAACTGGGCAGGGCAATTAGGTGACGGAAGAGCGATTAATTTCGGTGAAATTGTTAATCGCGAAGGGAAAAAATGGTCGTTACAACTTAAAGGAGCCGGACCAACACCGTACTCGAGAACAGCTGACGGATTTGCAGTCCTTCGTTCTTCCATCAGGGAATTCTTATGCAGTGAATGGATGCATTACCTGGGGGTACCGACAACACGGGCGTTGTCAATCGTAACAACGGGGGAAGAAGTTTTAAGAGACATGTTTTATGACGGAAATCCCCAGTTAGAAAAAGGGGCAATTGTCGCTCGACTATCTGAATCATTTATAAGATTTGGTAACTTTGAACTTTTAGCCGCCAGAGGAGAACTCAAGATTTTAAGAAAGCTACTGATTTATTGCATAAATGAAAACACTGAATTAAACCATGTAAATCACGACTGCTCATCCAAAGAACTCAATACGCAATCAATTGAATTTTTTAGATCGATATGCCTGAAAACAGCTGACTTACTGGTTAAATGGATGCAACTCGGGTTCGTTCATGGCGTGATGAATACTGACAATATGTCAATTATGGGTCAGACAATTGACTATGGTCCTTTCGGATGGCTTGAAAACTACGACGAAACTTGGACTCCAAACACGACCGATATACCAGGCAGAAGATATTGTTACGGAAAACAACCAGAGGTTGCCTTTTGGAATCTCTACCAATTAGCCAATGCATTGCGTCAACTAGATATTGATGAAAAGTCATTAATTGAATGCTTGGATGGTTATAAAAACCGGTATATCGACCGGTGGCAGAAAACTTTTGTAAATAAATTAGGGTTTGAACAATATTTAGGAAATAAACATGACATCTTAATTAACAGCTTGATCCAGATTTTTAAAAAATTTGGCCTAGATTGGACTGTGTTTTTTAGACAATTATCATTAATTAACTATGAAATAAGTACATCTTCAAAGAAAACCAATTTGAAAATAATTGCGTCTTCTTCCTATCAAAAAAAAGATGCGACTTTTGAACACGAAATCAATGAGTGGCTTGATAACTATATCTATCAAATAAAATCAGAAAAAATAAAATCAGAAGAAAGAATCAAGCTAATGGATGCTACAAACCCAATATACGTGCCCAGGAATTTTATCCTTCAACAGGCAATAGAGAAGGCTCAAAAAAATGATTTCTCAGTGATTCATGAATTAATGCAATTAATGCAAAATCCTTATACTGACCAAGGATCGTCTTACGAACAATTTAAAAATAAACGGCCTGAATGGGCTCTTA
>MDTD01010992.1_pt1 | contig 14279 bp, 9 predicted proteins | sample 811221 | NCBI WGS metagenome assembly MDTD01 (sample SAMN05326646, study PRJNA326480) | marine metagenome | isolation source: seawater | place: Pacific Ocean: South West | collected 2011
TCCCACTTGTCCGTAAGCCACCGGGCCGCCGATCAGTTCATCCGCGTGGGTCACCGGGCCACATCGGACTTCACCGGCTTTGAGGTTGACCGTGAGGTCTAATGGTTCACTTTTTTGCGGTGCTTTTTCTTCTTTCTCGGGCTCTGGGCACCCTGCAACCATGACCACGCAGAGAAGGAGAAGCAAAAAGGGAGATTTTGAAGACATAGGCAGCTGGACCAAACAGTTATTTAGGGGTCCATTGTTTTAGCATATTCGCCACCCCTTTTTCCACCAAATCCAAAACCCGTTCAAAACCCATGTCTCCCCCGTAATAGGGGTCGGGGACATCTTGGGTGCTTTCATCGGGCACATAATCCATGAAGAGCTCGATTTTGTGGCGGTTTTTGTCTTCCGCTTGCAAGCTCATGAAGCGCTGGTGGCCCCGGTCGATGGCAATGACTTTGTCAAAACGCTCGTAATCAGCAGGCACCACTTGGCGTGATCGGATATCCGCAAAGTGATAGCCCCTAAACCGGGCATGCTCTTGCGACCTGGCATCGGCACTTTCTCCCACATGGTAGGCACTGGTGCCGGCCGAATCCACTTCAAACATCGCTTCAAGCCCGCCTTCTTTTGCCTTGTGCCTGAAGATGCCTTCTGCGGTCGGAGATCTACAGATATTTCCCGTACAAACAAAGAGCACTTTAATAGTTGCCATTTAAAACCTCGGTTTTTGTAGGCTGGAAAGTCTTCGAGGACTTGAATCCCCATTGGGGCACCCAGCCATTTGCGTGAAGACTTTCACATATTACTGAAATATTAATTCCGGATTCACCGCCCCGGGCGTGGCCTCAAAAGGCCCGACCCAAATGTTTTCACCGTTAATGGTGTGAAGTTGTAAAGATTGGGTGGGCGTGGTGCTGCTGTTCTCGGCAACGTCAATGTCCACCGACGTTTCGTTTTGTAAACTGCTGTCAGCCCCTGCATCAACCACGGTGACCTCACCCTCGTAGCTGAGGAATTCAACGAGCTCTTCTTGGTCGGTGTCCATCATGTAAATGAGCGCGAAGCCATCATTGGGCCCGTTTTGAATCCCCGGTGTGTCTATTTTGTAGGCGCCCATAATTGCGCCATTGAGGGGCGGATTAGGGTTATTGGATTGGTCTTCAATCACCCCACCCAAGGGCCACAATTCGTACAAAACACCATCTTGATTGACCAAGGCGATGAAGTATTGGGATAAATCGGTACCCACAGGGCCGGTGATCTCGATAAACTCATTTTCATCCGTTTCCCCGTTGCCACCATTGTCATAATGGATTTCGGTGAAGAATGGATGTGACAGTGGCTCAGGGCAGGCGTCGCAACGACCGAAGGCAAAATCAAGATTCGTGGGTGCATCTAGCGTTGTCGTGCGCCAAAACCCCATATCAACGTCTTCGGGCATAACATTTTCTGTACAGGCGCCGCTAAAATCTTCGAAAGCGTAGTAGGTGGAACTGCTCTGTTCAGGTCGATCCACCACCACGCGATATTGAAAGGCACCGCCTTCTTGCGGAACTTCGACGGCACCGCCCCCCGTCCAGCGTTGAGGGTTGGTGTCATCCACAATGAGCGGGATCAGGTTGCCATCGTAGGTATGGATAAAGACTGCATCACCCGTTGCAAGATCCACCCCAGAACAGCTCATGTCCACCGCAAAGGTCACATCGTAAATACAAATATGGGCGGTGGTAGCGGTGTCATCAAAATTGGTGGCATCGGGGTCCAGGCAACCGTACCCGTTGGTGTTGCTGGGCTCGCATGCCGTATTGTCGCCGTTCCATTGGTAGCCCGCGATGCATTCGCAAAGGTCCGTATCGGTATCTACGACACTGTTGTCTGGGCAGGTGGGTGGGTCGTCACAAGTACCGCAGCGGCCGTAGGCAAACTCGAAAGAGGTGGCACCAGTGATACTGACTGGTCTCCAAAAGCCGAGACTGCCAAAATCAGAATTGATATAATCCTCAGTGCAGGCGCCATCGGAGTCAAAATCTTCCACCAAATACGCATCATCACCGTCTCGGGCCACGGCGATTTTGAAATGAGTGGCCCGTTGGCTAACTTGAGCGGTACCGGTCCAAATGCCATCACCGTCTTCATCTGTCAGGTAATGACTGTATTCGGGCCCGCTGTTGTTGCCCACGTGTACTTGATCCCCGGCAACAAAGTCGTAATCTGGCGCACAATTCATGTCCACGCTCAATTGGATGTCGTAAATGCAGGTGTCATCACTCGTATCGGCAGAGGCGTCGTAATTGTTGGCATCCGGGTCGGTGCAGCCAAGGTTGCCAGTGCCACAGTTTTCTTCGTCGGCCCCATCGTTACAATCGAAGTCACCGTCGCATACGGCTTGTGGCGGCAGCGTCAAGTTACCATTGTCGCAGACGAGGCAATTCGCTTCATCTGAGTCGTCATCACAGTCTTCATCGCCATCGCACACGTAGCCGGGATTGATGTTAGTGCCATCGCCACATTGGAAGCCGTTTGTGCATTGGTCATGTTCATCAGATCCATCCTCGCAATCGGCACCAAAGTCACATTCATGTTGGGCGGGAATGGTTTGACCGTTTTCGCAGGTGAAAACGGGACAACTGTCATGTTCATCAGCACCATTGTCACATTCCTGCGAGCCATCACAAACGTAGTCATCGGGAATAAATTGGCCATCGTCACATGAGAAACTGCCTGGGCAACTGAGCTCATCGGACCAATCGGCGCAATCAGCGTAACCATCGCAATGTGAAGCCTCGGGGATGGTTTGGCCATCATCACACGTGAATTTGGGCCCCGCCGTTTCTTGCCAGCGGAACGAAACTTGAACATTTAGTGGGGTTATGGCGTCATCGGGTTGACCTTCGAAGGTGCCTGCAAGAGCACAAGGTGAAGAAAACCCACTGAACTCTTGATCTTCTGTCTCAGTGGGAAATTCGCCGGTGAATTCCGCATAGCAGCTTTCATCAAAGGCCACGTAAGCGGTTGAGCTGCTAAGCTGGGTGATGGCCAAGCCTGCGCCAGTTGCAGCGTGTAAGGACCTCAGTCCCGATTCAGTTTCATAAGGGATGTAGATGCTTGCTGCATAGCCAGAGCTGTAGGGTTCACAGGCCCCAGCATTCATTTCATTCCAATAGACGAGGCGAACGCCTGAATCATCAAACTCAGGGGCCAGTAAGGTCCAGGTTTCCGTGCAGCCCTCAATGGAGATGGTCATTCGATCAAGGTCGGCGGGATACCCGATGTCCGTAAACTCGGGTGGGGGCGTGCACAGGGTTTCATCTTGGCCTTGGTAACAGTTGTAAACCCCATCGCAAATTCGTGAAGCAGGGATCGTACATTCATCGCCGCGCTCCTCACAAGCTTCTTCATCACTTCCATCGGTGCAGTCCATGATGCCATTGCACATACCATCGCTGTGGAGCAGGCGAGCGCCATCGTCGCATCTGAAATTCGATGCACAAATCCATGGATGTTCGTCAAAACCGGTGGTGCAATCAGCAATCCCATCACACATGTTCGAACGCTCAATTTCGTTCGGTGAAAAATCTGCAGGTTGTGGCTCTTCATCGTCGATCCACTGGCAGATGATTGGGCAATCACCAGATTCATCGCTGCCGTCGGCACATTGTTCTTCGAAATTGCAGACCTCTTCGAACGGGATGGTGCCGCTGCCATCGGCACATTCAAAATCAGCACCGAACGAGGTCTCCCATGTGAATGATATCGTCATGGTGAAGAGAGGCGCATCATCACCGTAGTTGGCATACATCTCGCACTCGTTGGTGTAACCAGAGAAAAGCGCGGGTTGCGGGTCCGCCGGGTAGGGGGCGCTAAGATTTATCGCGCAATTGGTATCCAGCGCCCATGCAGTCGTGGGTTCATCGTTATCGCTGTGAACGAAGGCCATTTGCCCGAAGAAACCGTTGAGGCCAGCCTCGGCCCCATCGGGAATCTGCAATGAGAGCATTTGATAATTGTTCTCGCCAAGGACCCACCTGAATATTAATGCCAGTTCATCATCGGTTTCAACGTTGACCAGATCCCACACCATGGGCGCCCCGTCATTAACATCACTCTTTGAGATGATAACCGTGTTTGCGGTTGCCGGCCCGATATCGGTCATCTCACCAACGGCGCACAGTTGTTCGTCTGCCCCATCATCGCAGTTGTAATTGCCGTCACAAATGAGGGATTCGGGAAGGACACAGTTCTCTTCGCCCACTTCTTGGCAGTTGTTTTCATCGCTGCCATCATTGCAATCGTCGTTGCCGTTGCAGGCCATCTCCATAGCGATGAGTTGTTCATCATTTTCACATCGGAAGAGCGCCCGGCAGAAAGCATCTTCGTCGTAATTGTCATCAGAGTCACAATCGTTGGTGCCGTCACACATCTCACCGTAGGTGATAAACTGACCATTGCCGACCCAATCGAAGTAGCCAGAGGGTTCGCCTTCTGAGGGTTCTGCATCTGCAGGGCCGCCATCGAAATCCAAGTGGTTTTCGACCCATTGCAAGTCACGACATTCGAGCAAACAATCCATGGGGGTGTCCGGTTGGGCCATGGAAGAACATAGATCGCCACTGGGCTGTTGGTGGCCCGCATCGTTTCCACCCGTGGCGTTGCTGTCCTCATCGGTTGTCCCAGCGTCTGGTAAGGCCGGTTCGCAGGCTTCATCGTCAGTGTTGCCGCCAACACAGGCGCCACATTCATCTAAAAAGGCGGTGCCATTGCAATCACCGTTACAGTCCGCTGTGGCAGCGCCACCCCAGGTGCCTTCACAGTCTTGGGTGCATGTGGTGTTGTCATTGGTGCTGTCATTGTCGCACACGTCGCAGCTGTCTAAGGCCGCGTCACCGCCCCAATCGCCGTTGCAGTCTTGCACGCAAGAGGTGTCAGCATCGCACAGGCCATTGCAGCCTTGTTCGTCTTCACCTGAGTCACAGTCCGCCACCCCATCGCAAATGAAATCGGGGTGAATGCGGCAATTTCCAGTGGTCAGGGTACATGCATCCTCATCGTACGCATCGGCGCAGTCATCCACGTCATCGCATGCAGCAGCCCGATGGAATCCTTCGGCGCACTGACCGTTGGGGCCTGAAATACATTGAAGTTGGAATCCACTGGTGCCGGTGGTGAATTCGTCTCCACCGCCTTCACAGTTAACGTGTTGGTCGCAGGCAAGCGTTCGATGAATGCTGCAGTTCTCATCGACCTGGACACAGTTTTCGTCGTACGCGTCTGGGCAGGTTTCAAACTGACCATCGCAAAAGTCAGAGGCTTGCAAAGGAATGTAGGAATCTGCATCTACGCAATACCAGGGGCAGTTTTGTTCATCGGTACCATCGGCACAATGGTTGAAAAAATCACATTTTTCGTCTTCAGAAAAAGAACCCACACCATCTGCACAGTCGGTTTGCACATTCAGTTCGTAACAGCCGCGGTCAACACCGGGAATGAGACACTCAACGCGTGCACTTTCAATAAAGCCGGTATTGTGGCACGCGGCGATGTCGGTAGGAATGGTGAGCGCCGTCAAACAGGTGAGGGCGTCGTACAGTTTTTGTTCCTCTTCGGCCGAACAAAAATTAGACCGTTCGGTGAGGCATTGGTTGTAAGCCGTCTCATAAGCCCCATCCACTTGGTGCTTTAATGCACAATTGGCTAAGAATGTGGCTCGCGCAGCGCAGGCAGCCTCCCAGTTCGGGCCTGAGGGCTCGGTTGATCCGGCATCCGTACTTGGTGATGCTTCATGCCCTGCATCGGTGTGACTGCCATCTGTGCCCCCATGGTCCGTACCTGCATCGGCAGTGACTTGGCCGGATCCATCCGAAGTGCCATCGACTTGCCCTGCGTCTATTGTCGCCCCATCCTCAGCGCCGTCTGTGGAACCATCCCCATGACCTGCATCGACAGGGCTGGCGTCAGCATTGCCATCCCAACTCCCATCTGAGCTGCCCGAATCCACAACAGCGCCATCAGACATACCGTCGCCTGTACCGGCATCGTTAAGGGTCACATCCGTACTTCCATCCGGGCTCCCATCTGCACTGCCTGCGTCTAATGGCGCACCGTCACTTGCGCCTTCCGTCGTTCCAGCATCAGACTGTGTGGGTTCAGAATCGGGGCCTGGCTCTGGCGGCTCTGGCGGCATTTGCGGACAAGCCGCGAGCAGGAGTGCGAAAATGAATGGAAATAGTGTCTTCAGCATGGCTGGTTCTCCCCGTTTGAACGACTCCTCCAAAGGATAAACTGAACCGGTATGCGGGCCAAGGCTGGCAGGCCAAAATTCGCCCTTATGACCTCGAAAAAAGAACCCGCTGAGAAGGCGTTTTATCCTCGGACAAAGGCGCAGGCAGGTCAGGGCGGTGCGACAGCGCAAACAACCTTTAAGTTACTGTATTTACGAGGAAATGATGTGTTCTCAAGCATAAAACAGCCTTCTAAAGGCTGCTTTTGACGTGTTTCCAATGTGACAGGATAGCAAAATTCAGACCTGTCCGTGGCCGACCCCTTGAGCATTTACGGTGCAGGCCATAGCAGATACCCCTTACCAGGAGGTGCCAGGTGAAAGCAGAAATACAGATTACGTTAAATCCGGCGGTTTTAGATCCCCAAGGCCAAGCGGTCTTACAATCCCTTCATCGATTGGGCTTCACCGATGCCCAGAAGGTACGGGTGGGCAAAGTGGTTCATTTAGAACTCGAAGACCAAAGCCATGAAGAGGCCATCGCGCGTCTGGGATCCATGAGCGAAAAACTTTTGGCCAATCCTGTGATGGAAGATTTCAAAATCAAAATTCTTGAAGAAGCGTAAGCCATGACTGTTGCAATCATTCGATTTCCCGGAAGCAACTGTTTTAGAGACTCACTCCATGTGATGCAAAATGTGGTGGGGGCTAAGACCGTTGAAGTTTGGCACCAAGATGTGGCTTTGCCCGCAGACACCCAGAGCATCTTTATCCCTGGGGGCTTCTCGTATGGTGACTACCTTCGCTGTGGTGCCATGGCGGCACATCAACCCATCATGGCTGCGGTGAAAGATTTTGCCGAAAAGGGCGGCAAAGTCCTCGGTGTTTGTAACGGGTTTCAAGTATTGTGCGAGGTGGGTTTGCTGCCCGGTGCATTGATGCCCAACCACCATGGTTTGTTCGCTTGTGATGTGGTCGGGCTTGAAGCCGTAGGCACTTCTGACGGATTCATGCGTGGCTATGAAACCCAAGAACAAATCCAATTGCCGGTGGCACATCACGATGGTAATTATTTCGCCAGTGAAGAAATCATTCAAGCGCTTGAGGCCGATAAACGCGTTGCGTTTCGTTACATCGCCAAAGACGCAGACGGGCACGGCACTCTCAACGGTTCGCGAAATGGTATTGCTGGCATTATTGGCGGCCCCAATCGCAACGTTTTGGGCATGATGCCACATCCCGAACGACGTTCAGAATCCCGGTTGGGAGGCCAAGACGGCTTGCCCTTATTGAAAACCTTGGCCGAAAACCTATAGGTGTCCAACATGTCTGAGTTAAAACCTTACGTCCATTTGCAAGACCAAGATCTCACCGACCCGTCTCACGCGGCTGATGCCAGTTTGACCGACAAAGAATACGAAATGGCAGTGTCTATCTTGGGCCGTACCCCCAACAAGCTTGAGTTGGGCATCATCGGATCCATGTGGAGCGAGCATTGTTCCTACAAGTCTAGCCGTGCCCATTTGGCTCGATTGCCCACGGAGGGGCCGCACGTGTTGCAGGGCCCAGGGGAAAATGCAGGCATCGTTGACATCGGCGACAACTGGGGCGTGTGTTTTAAGGTTGAAAGCCACAACCATCCCTCATTTATCGAGCCTTTCCAAGGCGCGGCTACAGGGGTGGGTGGAATTTTACGTGATGTTTTTACCATGGGAGCGCGTCCCGTTGCTGCCATGAATCTTTTGCGGTTTGGCGAAGAAAAACATGCGAAGACAGCCCATCTCATGAAAGGTGTGGTTGCCGGCATTGGCCATTATGGCAATTGCTTTGGTGTTCCCACGGTGGTTTCCAATGTGGCTTTTGATTCATCTTATAACGGTAACATTTTGGTCAATGCTTTTGCCGCGGGTGTGGTCAAGCACGATGGGATTTTCCTAGGCGTGGCAGAAGGCGTTGGCAATCCTGTTTTTTATGTGGGGGCAAAAACGGGTCGTGATGGCATTCATGGCGCCACCATGGCATCTGACGTTTTTGACGAAGACAGCGAACAAAAACGCCCCACTGTTCAGGTGGGCGACCCCTTCAAAGAAAAATTACTTTTAGAAGCTTGTCTCGAAACATTTAAAGAAAATCTGTTGGTGGGCATCCAGGATATGGGCGCGGCCGGTTTGACCTCTTCGTCTTTCGAGATGGCTTCACGAGCGGGGGGGGGGATTTCTCTGGACCTCGATAAAGTTCCCATGCGCGAAACGGGAATGACGCCTTATGAAATCATGTTGTCCGAGAGTCAGGAACGAATGTTGTTGGTGGCTGAAGAAGGCGCAGAACAACGATTAAAAGAACTTTATGGCAAATGGGACCTCGACTGCATTCAAATCGGCAGAGTGACCGATGATGGTTGTGTGCGTTTGAATTGGCACGGTGAAGAATGGGGCGTGTTACCGGCGCGGGCTTTGGCCGATGAAGCGCCAAAGTACCATCGTCCCTATGAGGCACCCAAAAGCGCGTTAAGATTGCCCGAAGAAGATCATCGTCTTTTTCTACAGAAAAAACCAGACGACGTGGTGGACGATTTGGTGGGCTCCGGTACGTTGGCTTCAAAAAAATGGGTGACCTCTCAATATGACCACACCATTGGAGCTGGAACGCGAATTGGTCCTGGACAAGCGGGTGCCGCATTGGTCGAGGTGCCTCAATGCGGAAAAACCATTGCGGTGGCCATCGAAGCAGACGGCCGAAAAGGTCTGGCGAACCCTCGAGAATGTGGTCGTCGTGCGGTGGCGAACGGTGTACTGCGCCTGGCGGCCACCGGTGCGCGCGCGTTGGGCTTGTCTGATTGCTTGAATTACGGTTCTCCCGAGAACCCTCGGATTATGTGGCAAATGGTCGAAGGCATCGATGGCATTGCTGACGCAGGTAAAGCACTGGAAGTACCGGTGGTTTCAGGCAATGTAAGCTTATACAATGAAACTGATGGTACGGCCGTTTTACCCACACCCACAGTGGCCACGGTGGGCGTGCATGAGGACCCAGACCAAGCGGTGGGTTTTCACCAAATGCAACCCAACGATGTCTTGGTCTTGGCCGGCTGGTCCGCCACCGAAGTGGAGGGCAGTGAGGCCATCCATGCTTCTTTGAAAACCAATGTGGGCCATGTCAAAGATTGGGATTTGGGTGATGTGGCCACTTTGTCGGATTGGACCCGTGCGGCGGTGAAATCAGACAAGGTGCACGCGGCTGCGGTGGTCGAGCAAGGTGGACTCAGCTTTGCTGCTTTGCGCTTGGCTTTGGCGAGCCAAACGGGTGTGCATCTTCATTTGCCTGAGCATCTCATCCCTGAAAATGGCGATGGTTTGCATGGCGTACTTTTTGGTGAAGACAAGCCGGCGGTTCTGCTCGCGGTGTCGAAAGAACACGTGGCTGAATTAAGAAGCAGTGCCTCAGCATTGCCTTTAGAAGTGATCGGTCAGGTCAGCACTGATGAAAATTTTAGTGTTCACGCTGGACAAGACAGGGTGGTTCAAAAACCGCTCAAAGAGCTGCAACAATTGTTTGACCGTACGATTCCCGAGGTTGTAGCTTAACGTTCTGAATCTCGTTTGGTGTTTAAAGCAAAGGGAGACCTGCATGTGTGGCATCGTTGGAATATTGGGAACCGATCCCGTTAACTTGAGAATCTACGACGCGCTCACCGTCCTGCAACATCGTGGCCAAGATGCGGCGGGGATTGCCACCACTGGGGGCGAACGCATCTTTCTGCGCAAAGACAATGGTTTGGTTAAGGATGTCTTTCGAACCCGCGACATGCACGAACTCATCGGTAATTTGGGCATCGGCCATGTGCGTTATCCCACGGCTGGTACGTCAAGTGCGCTTGAAGCACAGCCCATGTATGTGAACTACCCTTACGGCATTGCATTGAGCCACAATGGCAATCTCACCAATCAAGAAAGTTTGAAGGCGTCTTTGCTCACGGGCAACCATCGCCATCTCAATACCCGTTCCGACTCCGAAATCCTTCTCAATGTTCTGGCCCACGAATTGGCAGAGCAAGCGGTGGATGTTTTAGAGGCCAAGCATATTTTTAAAGCCATTCGTCGGGTACACGAACGTTGCAAAGGCGCTTATGCCGTCGTGGCCATGATTCCCGGGTTTGGTCTGTTCGCATTTCGCGACCCCAACGGGATTCGTCCACTGGTCTTTGGTTCGCGTACCACAGAGGCGGGGGTGGAGCACATGGTGGCATCAGAGTCCGTCGCCTTGGACGCATTGGGCTTTTCTCTGACGGGTGACTTGGCGCCTGGCGAAGCCTTGGTGATTCAAGAGGGGCGTACCGGACAAGTCTTTCGTGAGCAATGTGCTGAACGATTTGCGCATAACCCCTGTATTTTTGAATACGTTTACTTTGCCAGACCGGATTCAATCATCGAGGGTATTTCGGTGTACAAAAGTCGCCTGCGCATGGGCAACTACTTGGCCCAAAAAATACTTCGCATGCGTCCAGATAACGATATTGACGTTGTGATTCCAATTCCTGATACGAGCCGAACAGCCGCCATTCAAGTGGCCTATCATTTGGGCGTGAAGTTTCGCGAGGGGTTCATAAAAAACCGCTACATCGGTCGTACGTTCATCATGCCGGGGCAAGCCATTCGCAAAAAATCCGTGCGACAGAAACTGAACCCCATCCCTCTAGAATTCAGGGGTAAGAATGTTTTGTTGGTGGATGATTCCATTGTGCGGGGGACCACCAGCCAAGAAATCATTCGAATGGCGCGTGAAGCAGGGGCGAAAAATGTTTACTTTGCATCGGCTGCGCCACCCATTCGTTACCCCAACGTTTATGGCATCGATATGCCGGCTGCCAATGAGCTGATCGCCCATGGTCGCGATGTGGAGGCCGTTCGCCAAGCGATTGGGGCCGACTGGCTGATCTACCAAGATCTCGAAGATCTCATTAAATGTGGGGTGGAGGGCAATGCGCTGATCACCGAATTCGAGGATTCGGTGTTTTCAGGCAAATACGTGACCGGAGATGTCCAACAAGAGTATCTCCAGCATTTGGGCCAAGCGCGGAGCGACAGCGCGAAATCAGCGGCAGACTCACCCACCGCTTAAGGCGCAGCCAGTCCCGATTTGTTAGGGGCCCGGCGTTTGTCCAGTAGTGGTGTAAAGTATTGAAAATAGGCCAAAAAACACCAGAATCGCCACGCAGCCCAAGAGCACGAATGCCAGCGCTTTGGCGTGATGGGTGAGCAGGCTCTCAAGGAATTCAGGCAGTTGGTCCTTGCGGAGGAAATGCCGTGAGGAGTAAAAAATGGCGGCTGCCACAATGAGCAGGGTGAAGACCATATCGATGGATGATTCGAACATGGCCGCACTGTGCTACGACTTCATAAAGAAGGCAACCCACAGGTGGTCATTTCCTTTATTTGCCCCCCTGTTTGGGTGTATGAATCTCCTGAAAAATCCTTCATGAGGACGATATGACATCCGAGACTGGCACCCCACCCATCGACACCACCTTTGACGCTTGGCTTAGAGCGCTCAAACATGGTGCGCCTTGGGAAGATGCGCTGCTGGCCCTGAGACGGTGTGTGCAAGTGATGCAAAGTCGCAAATCGTGGGTGCGGGCCAACATTGTTTTAGCGAAAACGGCTCCCGAAAAAGAGCAAGCGGCTTGGTGCGCGCAACAAGCGGGCGACACCCTTTGGGGGGTGATGAACCGGCCCCATTTGGCATTGGCCTGCTTTCGATTTGCGGCGGAGAATGCAGCAGACCCTGGAGACCTTTTTGTTTTGATGGCGCAGGTGGAAAAACACATCGAAGCTTTAGATGCCATGAGCCCCGAAGAGCGGGCAGAGATGCAAAGGGCAAAAGTAATTCATGGGCCCTGGGGGCAAACCCAAAAAGCAGTTTCGTTCGATGATGCTGAAGCCGCTCACGGGGTGGGTGGTGGCGACGACAACCCAGAATGGCTTTCTGCAATTAATAACTTATGGCTCGAGTTTCAAAATCTCTCCGAAGACCACGAAGAAGCAAGAGGCGACAAGCTCCATGCCATCGCAGATTTAATTTCATGTTTTGGTGATCCTGAGCCGGAACCTCTTGTTCGCGTGGAGCGCACGGAGCTGTTGTGGCGTTCGCAAAATGACCTGCGAGCAGAAGTTATCCGAGCCCTTCGTGGGGGCGAACACTACGAAAGCATGATTCAAGTTTTGGAGATGGAGGAAGCACTGAGCGAAGGTGAGGACAAACGAGAGGTCCTCATGGAGCTTGGCAGCATCACGCGTTTGGGCTTAGACGATCCTTACAAAGCCTCCGGTTACTTCGAACGCATCATCGATGTGGACAAAGATGATCGGGAAGCTTGGGGCGAATACCTGGAATGCATGGAAGAAATCGGAGATCAAAAACTCCTCTTGGACGCCATTTCTAAACGCTGTGCCTTGGCCCAGGGGCTCGAAAGGCGTCAGCTCATGCGCAGAAGAATGGAACTGCTCATGGAAACCGGAGAGCTGAAACCCCCAAGCCCTCCTTCAAACGGCTAATTTTAAATAACTTTTAAGAAAGACACGCTGGGTGTGGTGCCCGAACCCTGGGTTGCGGCCCTCGTTGTGTCCCAGCCATCTGCATGTTAGGCCAACAACGTCATTTGCGGTGTTTTCTGGGCGTGGAAGCCCATGGAGGAAGAACATGCGAGAAGTTGTAATTGTTGGAAAAGCGCGAACTGCCATTGGACGATTTCAAGGCGCCTTGTCGGCCAAAACTGCGCCGCAACTTGGGGCGGTGGCCATTGCTGGTGCACTCAAGAATGCAGGCGTTTCATCAGAAGATGTGGATGAAGTGATCATGGGAGAAGTGTTGAGCGCTGGTGTGGGTCAGGCACCTGCCCGACAGGCGGCACTGTACGCTGGCTTGCCCACCAAAACGCCTTGCATGACCATCAACAAAGTGTGTGGCTCTGGTTTGAAAGCCGTCATGCTGGCACGACAATCCATCGCACTGGGCCAAGCCAACGTGGTGGTGGCCGGTGGTATGGAAAGCATGTCCAACGCTCCTTATTTGTTGCCGACGGCCCGTGATGGCATGCGGATGGGCCACGGTAAAGCGCTCGACAGCATGATTCACGACGGACTGTGGGACCCTTATGGTGATGCCCATATGGGTGGTTTTGGTGACTCTTGTGCCAAGGAGTTAGATATTACCCGGGATGCGCAAGATACATTTGCCAAAGAGAGCTATGAGCGTGCGCAACAAGCACAGGCCGATGGTTCTTTTGATAACGAAATCGTGCCAGTCGAAATCAAGACCCGTAAGGGCGTCACTGTCGTGGACAAGGACGAGGAGCCGCCATTGTACCGGCCTGAGAAAATGGGCGATTTGAGACCTGCGTTTGGCAAAGAAGGCTCCGTGACCGCCGCGAATGCCTCAAAAATCAATGATGGCGCCGCAGCATTAATTTTGATGAGTCGAGAAGAAGCGGAAAAAAGAGGCTGTACAATCTTGGCATCTTTGGTGAGCGACGGGACGTTTGCGCAAGACCCCGCTTGGTTCACCACGGCTCCCGTGGGCGCCATGAAAAATGCTTTGGAAGCAGCTAACATGAGTGCGAACGACATCGATTGTTTTGAAATCAACGAAGCGTTTTCCATGGTGGCCATGGCGGCGATTCGCGAACTCGAATTGGATCGCAACAAGGTGAACTGTTGGGGCGGTGCCGTGAGTTTGGGGCACCCCATCGGCTGTTCCGGGGCACGGATCTTGGTGACCCTGCTTTCGGTCATGGAAAAAGATAACTTAAAAACCGGGTGTGCATCATTGTGCATTGGCGGTGGCGAAGGTGTGGCGCTGATCGTTCAGCGTTCCTAACTGAGATGCGGTGAGGAGACAAAAATGGATATTCAACGAATCGGAGTGGTAGGCGCAGGCCAAATGGGGGCCGGCATCGCTCAGGTGGCAGCAGTGGCAGGCTTGGACGTGGTCGTGACTGACGTGAGCCAAGCGTCTTTGGACAAGGGCGAGGCCGGTGTGGCCAAAAGTTTGGGCCGTTTGGTGAAAAAAGAAAAAATCA
>MDTD01024400.1_pt1 | contig 14279 bp, 6 predicted proteins | sample 811221 | NCBI WGS metagenome assembly MDTD01 (sample SAMN05326646, study PRJNA326480) | marine metagenome | isolation source: seawater | place: Pacific Ocean: South West | collected 2011
AAATTAACTTACTTGTCTTTCTGCTTTATTAGCTACTTTTTCCCATGGTAACTTAGAATGACCTTCAGGAAATTTTCTGCCGTTATAAATTATTTTATCATCGTTTGTTCTCTTGTACTTATTACTATTCCAATAAACAAAATTATCGTCATAGTTTAATTTACCAGATTTCATATCTTTTACATGTTGCTTTTCATGAGCAATAACTTTTTTCTTTTTTTCTTCTGGTAATCCGGGTTTTACTTCTATTGTCCCATCATTATTAGCCCGGCCTAATACACCTTGTGGTAATCCTTTATTAAGTGAAGATCTTTTTACTCTTGATCTTTTAGTACTTCTAGAACTACTTCTAGGTTTATTACTTCTTATTTTAGATTGTCTTTCAAAAAATCTTCTAAGCTCTGCATCAACATTTTTTTGTTTTCTTTCTTGATCAATTAAGCCTACATCCCATTTGCTATAACCTAACATTAAAGATATGCGTTGCCACATTTCAGTATCACTATCTACAGAAGCTCTTAAGTTTTCTAATTTACGTAAAGCTCTATCTAAAGGTACATTAGCAACAGCAGATAATGTTTGTGCTGCGGCCATATATGCAGGGTTATCTATTGATAATGGTCCCTCTTCACGCATCTTTTCAAGATTTTGTTTATAAGTAAAAGCTCTACCTGCGGATTGTAATTTTCTTAACTTTGAATTAATAGGTGGTGATAACGTGGTAAGTTCCATAGCAACTTTTTCATAATTAGGCCTACCACTTTTATATTGTTCAATTGCTTTCACAACCATATTTTTAGCAGTTGCAACAGCGGCACCGGCAACACCAGAACCTCTAAGCAAAGTATCAGCTATACCATTACCAATTCTTCCATATCGGCTTTTTTCTTTATCATCATCTTCATCAGAAAATAACATCGCAAACATCGCACTTTGCAGCGCTGTAAATATAATATTTTGTACAGCACCGTAATAAGCAAGTTTTGAAATATTTGTTTTCCAATCACCTCTACCATTTATTAAATCTAAAGCAGCTTTTTTAGTCAATCTAGTATATTGCATAGGTGTATTAGCAAAAGCTAATATAACACGGCCTAAAGGACTTGCTTGCTGCATTGAAACTCTATCTGGTCTTGATGACTGTTGTGATTCTTCTGTTATTTCTTTAAAATCAAGAAATGCTTTTTCTTTTGCATCAGCTTCAGATAAACCTTCTTTTGTATATTTATTAATTCTGTTTCTATAAAATGTTGCGCCACCAAAAGATATTGCAAAACTATCTGCCATTTGCGTAGGTAAAAATCCTTTTTTAAGTAAGAAAGATAAACCTGCTCTAAATTTATTTTTAGATGTTTCAGCTGTTCGTGCAATTTCATCGGCATTAACATCAGTTTTTAAACCAGATCTTCTTGATTTTAAAAAATCTGAATTAAATATTTCAGAAAAATCTTTCCAAAATTGTGGTTGATTACCAAAAGCTTTTGCAACTCTTACAGGATTATTATCCGTCCAATTTAAATAGTTAACCGATGAAATTGTTTGAAGTAGAGCGGATCTCATGTTAAAAAACATTATAGTACCCACAGAATCATTAACCCAATTTAAATATTGATTAGTTAATTTATTACCTCCACTTGGCCTATTTCTTCCAGTTTTCATTCTATGTAGCATATCCTGCAACGCCTCTACATAGTTATCTCCATATAAAGCACGAAGTTTATTTATATTATCTTTGCTATACACAACATCTACATTATCTTGCCACTCTTGTAAATATTGTTTTCTTGAAACAGTATTTGTATAATTAACAAGATCAGTTGTTATAGTTCCCGCAAGCCAATCGCCTGTAGGTTCTGGATAACCATCAACAGTTAAACTTTGTATTTGATTTGCAAATTCTAATAATTCAGGTTTAGACTCTATATGTTTAGTAATTGCATCTATATCTTTTTTAGCTAAATCCGTACCGGGTAATGTATTTTGCTTATTCCAAAGATATATTCTTATAGCTTCTTCATTAGTAAAATCCCTTACAGCTTCTTTATTTAATTTAGCAGGCGTATTTTTTATTTGTTTTTTTAAATCAGCCCATAAATTTAAAGATTGTTGCTTTGCTGTTTCAAAATCGCGTATACCTCTAGCATATGGATCTATAATATTTTTCTTATACCATTCTAAATTTTTATCACCAATTTTACCTTTACCAAGTGTAGGATATATAAGGCCCATATAATCTTCTGCTGAATACGGCACAAAAAATTTAAAAGGATTATTTTTTTTACCAAGTTTAGCAGCTCTTGCTTCAGAGTATCGAGCTTCTGCTTTAACACCCTTAACTTCTTCTAATATTTTATTAAAGTCTTGATCTAAACTTTTAGAAAATTTAATAGTTTCCTGATTAAAATCATTTTTTCCAAGACCAACCCAATCTATTTTTTCTCCTATATTTGGGTCGACACTTGTATATCTTAAAGTATATGAGTCTTCGTTAATATTAAAAGCTTTACCTTTTACATCAGGCATTCCTTGCTTATTCTTTTCATCAATTTTTTTAACAAGATCTTGCTTTAAAAAACCTTGTTTAAATTGTTTTTGAGTATTAGCTAAAACTTTAGAAAAATTATTATCTTTTTTTAATATAGCGTTAGTTAAAATCTCGGCAGCATAAAGATTTGGTACGGCATGCTCAAATTGGCCTTTCTCCCCATCTTTAACATCTTTTTGAACAAAAGCTATTTCTGCCATTATAGAATGAGGATGATCTCTATTAACAGCTGAGCCAGAAATCATTTTTGCAAATGCAGGTAATAAATTTATATTATTAGGATCACTATCTTTTCCAAATATTCTATTAGCATCATTCCATAAAGTATTACCAATAAAAGCATTTCTTTTATTAAAAGCAGCTAAATCAGAATAAAAATTACGCTGTTTCATTTTAGATAAAATAGCACTTTTACCATCAACTTTAAAAAAACCTTTAGCTTGCACTTTACCAAATTTTGATAATTCTGTATTTTCAAATTTAGATTTATCTATTCTATATTTAAGCCCTTGAATTTTTGTTTTTGCTAATTCATAATTTTTTAAAGCCTGTCCCTTTAATCCTTTTCTAGTACCAAAAACACCTCTAAATACAGTCGGAGTAAATAAACCTGGTGTAAATAAGTTTATTAATTGTTGGGAGTCATTAGCGTATTTATTTAAATTTTCTTTAAAAGTTCTAGCATCTTGATTAACACTTAAATTATAATTAAGATTTTGACTTATATTGTTTTTATTTAATATATTATCAACAAAACTTTTACTTGCTAATATAATGCCAGTTTCTTTTGCAAATTGTTCAGCCTCTATAGGGTTTTGCTTAACATACTCTTGTCTTGCTTGTTCAGATATTTCTTGACCAACAGCCTTAGCTAGTTTTCTTTTTCTATCTGATTTTGTAGAAGCGTTTTCACCCTCAGCAATATAGTAATCTATGAATTCCTGTTTAGATGGCGGGTTTTGATTCCAGTCTAACGACTTGCCAACGCCTTTTTTAAAGTTAATATTTTTTAAAGCTGCGTTTTTAAGAGTATTATAGTTCTTGTTAAGATAGTCTGTAAAGGATTTAGAGGTAGCTGTATTCTTTCCAAATTCTTTTTGTATATCTTTATATAACTGATTGTCTAAAATGTCATTAAAAGCTTTATTTCTTATAGCTATTCTTTTCGTATTTGTAAGAGCTTCTGTACCTTTTAATTTATTTTGTGCATTTAATACAGCTTTATCAACAGCATCTTTTGCTTTTTGTATTGTTTCTTCAGCTATATTAAGTTCTTTTGCTATAGCTTTTGTTTCTTTAATTTCTGGTGCAGTTTCTTCTGCTTTAACCCCTTTAGCTTCTGTTACATCTTGCTTTATTTGAGATTCGATGCCTAATTGTTTAGCTAACCTATTTGATCTTTGGAATGCTCTTTGACTTACAAATTTATCTAAATTTTGTTTAGCAGGGTCATATTCTTGGTCAACTATAGTAGCAAGATCTGAAATCATTGCATTTTTATATTCTTCTCTAGTTACTGCTTTTTTAGCATCGTCTGGGATTGGGTCATATAATCTTTTAGTTACAGCTTCAACAAGCCCACCAACTTCTTGTCCAAACTCTGATTTAGTAAAATCAAAAGTTTCTTGGCCTTGAGGAGTTTTAAGTAAACTTTCTTGTATTAAAGATTTTTTATTACCGTATTTATCTAATAAACCTTGAAGATTTGATTTTGATTCTTTAATAACAGTATCCGCTTGTTTAGTATCTGCTTTAACTAATTTGCCTTCAAAACCTTCTGTAGCACCTTTTATTATAGATTGTCTTATTCCACCTTTAGCAATATCTGCATTATAATCTTTTATAAAATTATACACATCTCTACCTGTGTTAAATTTCTTTTTAACACCAATAGTTTCTAATATTTTTCTTATACCATCTCCTAATTTAGTAAATATATTATCATTATATTTAATATCACCAGTAGCTACTGCATCAGCAAATAATGCTAATATTTCTTCACCTTGCATAGCAGCAGGATCATTTTTATATAACTCTAATCTTTTTAAAAAGTTAGAATCAGCAACTTCTGCAATATCAATTTTAGCAATTTCGCTACCTAAAGCTTTACCTAAATTTACTGCAGTATTAGGATTATCTTTTAATGTTTTATATAATACTCCGTGTAATAATTCATGAGCAGCAACATTAACTGCACTAGTTTTTTGAGCTACTTCTTTATTAATTACTATTTCTTGCGATCCATTAGGATTTTGTATAATAAACCCATCATTAGTTTCAGCTAATACTTTAGATTTTTTAGTTTGACGTTTGTCTTTAGATAATATATAATCTTCAACATCTTTAGCAGTATCAAATTCTTTAAATTCAATACCTAATTTTTCAGCTTCTTTTTTAGAAGTTTCTAATGTTTTTTCGTATTTTTCAGTTAATGCATTTTCTAATATACCTTCATTTTCTAATACAAGTTCGTCAATTCTTTTTTGTACAACACCTTGTGCATCAGGTGTAGTTTCTTTTTCTAAAGATTTTTTAGCTATTTCAATTTCAGCTGCATTTTCTGCGTATTCAGACAATGCATCCCCTTCTAAAGCAGATAAACCTAAAGAAACATCTTTTTTAGTTTTTATTAAATTATCTGTTTCACTTTCAATTTCACCTAATAATAAATTTCTTTGGTATTCATCTTCTGTATTTTCTAAATCTTTAGTTAGTCTAGATATATTTTTTGTAGCTCTTTTTATTTCTTCTTTTTGTACTTCAGGTGCAAGTATTTCTTCAGCTCTGTTTCTTACTGCTGTTTGATTACCTAATTGCCCAACAGTACTTATTGTGCCTCCCATAAAACCGCCAATAATTCCAGCATCAATAATATTATTCATATTATTACTTACTGTTTTTACTAAATTATCATCAGCTCTTCCTTCAATTTCACCTATACCAGTACCTAAAAACCCATAAGCATCATTTATTGTTTGAGTTAATTCTGTAGCTGCTTCTGAACCAGCCTCACCTAAATAACCTAATCCTACTTTTTTAGCGATATTTCCAGCACTTTGATTTAAAAACTCTTTAGCCGCTTTAGCTCCCATTTGACCATTTATAAAACCTGCTTTTTTAAGTATACCTCTTGTAACAAGTTCAAAACCAGCTTCGGTAGCACCGCTAAGTAAAGCATTACTTGCTAAATTTAATGTTGTTGCTTTAGGATTTTTTTCTAATTCTTCATCAAATTTATTACCAGCAACACTGGCACCAAATAAAGCAATACCACCATAACCTGTTAAAGCTGCTAATACAGAAGGTATTGATTCTAAAGCACCACCAACCGTCAATTCTGCGGCTTCTGCAAAATTACCATTTTTTAATGCTTCTGTAACACTTTGATTTTCAAGTTCATCATCCCTTACATATTGAGTAAGCCAATCAATAGCTTGCTCAAAATTATCAGTGCTAGGTAATGGCACTCCCGGTAAGCCTCTTTCTATTGTTGCATATAAAGCTTCTCTTTCTTCAGAAGTCATATCTGGATCAAAAAGATTAGCCGCACTAACTATCATAGCATCTTTGACACTAGACGGGCCTTTAAATATATCTTTAATAATACCCCTAGCTGTTCTAGCTAATAGCGATTGTAATATATTAGGTTCGTCTTCAGTTTTTTGTGAATCCGAAGAACCAACTACCTGCTGCGAATCCCCAACGCTTGATCGGGTTACTCTTCCCACTGCAGGTGCAGCTGTCTCCACAGTGGGTTCTGTCTTTTCCACGCTTTCTTCTTCTAATAATTGAGCGGTTGGAAAATCTTTTAAAAACTGTTCTTCTCTGTCCGGCGAAACATTATATTCTACACCATTAACAACATATACTTTAATCATATTAATTTATTGAGAATTATATTGGTTATTTCTGCCCATGCCTCTTGCTGTATCAAAACCTGCAAAGCCTGCTGTTTGAGAAGTATATTTACTGGTTTTCATTCTACCATATTGATCTACTTGCCCTGTAGCATATCGTCCAACACTTAATCCATTAGCCTGTCTAATAGCTTCCTGTATTTCTTGAGGGTTAGCATTGAAAGGTATAAATATTGCTGGGCCTGCTGGATTTAAAGGATTTTTAACTTGTATACCAGTTGGTTGGCCTTTTTGAGCAAGTATGCTTTCCATCTTACCTTTATCATTTAATTGAGGTATTATAGTATCATCTTCAAAAACAAGATTTTGATCAGTTAAACCAATTCTATTTAAATCCATAGCATATCTGTCTATTAAGCCTAAGAAGCTATTCATATTACTCACCTCAGGCATTTCTGTATTCCAAATAGCAGGTGTTGATTTATCAGCAAATACTCTAGCTGTTTCATCTTGTTGTCTTTTAAGCTGTAATGCTTGCGCTTTTTCTTCTCTATGCTCAAATTTTTGGTCTTCGGCTCTATGCCAATAATCTTGAACAGCTTTTTGGTTAATACCATACATACCCTCTGCTCTTTGTAACCATAAATCTTCTAATACTTTTCTCCCAGCTTCAGTACCACCATTTGCAGGATCAAATAAAGCATCTGCTTCTGCTCTAGTATATCCATAATGATCAACTAATAAAGAAGCCATTTTTCTATCTTTATTACCAGGTGTATTACCTAATAAATTATCTAGTGCTTGTAACGACATTTCTTTTGCTGATTTACCTTGTGTACCATCTGAGCCAACAGGTTGTTGATCAAATGATAATATATTACCCTGAGCTGTTCTATTTACTTTTAAAGCAGGGCCTAGCATTAAATCAATATCTTCTTTTTTTTGTAATCTTTGCGCTAAATTTCTAAATTCAGATGCAGACACTTGATAATCATCTCCTGTAACAGTTTGTCCTTTCCATACTTGTTGGCCATTTATATTAGTCCAACCACCACCTGGTGAACCATTAGCCATATCTTCTGCCATAGCTAATATTTCAGGAGAGTTATAATCAGAAAGCGTTCCATCATTTATACCTCTTTCGTAAGCATCTAAAAAATTATTTACGCCACCTTTTAGTCCCTTCATATTAGTTACTTCTGCTTTTAATTTAGCCATTTCTTGAGCATAAGTATTATAATCTCCTGTTCTTTTTAATTCTTGATTTAAAAATGAAGCATAATCTGCAATTTGTCTAGAGCCATCAGTAAGTATTTGATTAAAATCTTTAGAAGCAGTATCACCCATTATATTGAGGTCATCCATGTCTTTTGCCATTTGTTGACCTGCTCTATAATTTATAATGCTTTCTTTAAGTTTATTCATTCTTCTCCTTTCGGAGTCCATCTGCATTTGTCTTCTTTCAGCAAAAGTTTTGTCAATACTATTGCCAATCATTCTCTGCACTTCCATACCCCCTGGAGCGTATTTAAGTGCGTCTTTATATTTAGAATATTCTGAGGTCCCTGTAGGCCTATAATCTATTTGTCCAATTGCCATATAATATTTTTTTTAACTTCCTCCAATTCCCAAAGCACCTGCTGCTCCTTCTGCAAAACTACCGCCTCCGGTAAGCCCACCAACAACTGCGGTACCAATACCGGCAATACCTCCAATAAGATCTGATTTTGCTTGTGCTCTAGCCGCATCAGCAGCTTGTTTTCTAGCAAGAGCTCTATCTTCTTTATTTAACAACTTCTGATATTCAAAGTTTTGTTGTTGTAGTTGAAAGTCTCTATTCATTTTTTCAATATCAAAAGCTCTATCAGCTTGCATATTAGCAGTTCCTGCATTTGTAGCAAGAGCTTGATTTTGAGCACTCATATTTGCAAGTGCAAATTGATTTTGAGCGTTCATATTATTAGCAGCTAAATTAAATTGATTACCAACATTAAATTGATTCATTTGATTTGCGGCACCAAATTCTGTTAAAGCAAATTGATTTTGTGCTTGTGCACCAAATCTGGCAGCTTCATTTTGAGCCATAGCGCTAAATCTAGCAGCTTCATTTGATTGGCCTACATTAAATTGATCTTGCCCTAAATCAAATTGTGAAGCTAAATTTTGTTGAGCAAGCTGAGCTCTTTGTAATTCGGATTCACCTTGTGCTCTTAGCTGTTCATTAGCTTTTACTTGCCTATCTATATCAGCAGCAATTCCTGCTTTTGATTTTGCAGCTTGTGCAGCTAATGCTGTAGCACCTCCGGCCCCTGTGCCTGCTTGTGCAGCTAAATCTTGCGATGCCGCTAAAGCTTGATCAGCCTCTTGTGCAGCTATATCTGCACCAGCGGTAGAAACTTGTAAGTTTCGCATTGTATTTTCAAGGCCAGTATCGGCACCTCTTAATAAGCCAGCTACATTTGTTTGTGCCGCAGTATAACCCTGTGCGTCATAACCTTGTGCTGGACCTAACTGTGCTAACTCCGCTTGTGGTGCTAAATTAGGATCCATTTGTGCGGCTTGCGCTTGTGCTGCATCATAACCTTGATACTCAGGGCCCTGTAAACCTTCATATACATTTGTAAATTTAAAAGCATCTTTTTTTGCTTGTACATCATCAAGGCTTCTATTTGCGGCTCTTTGTTCGCGTCTTCTTTTTCTGCCTCCAAATAACGAGGCAACTCCTTTTACTATACTTCCCATTAGTATTTCATTATTAATTCATAAGACGGTGTTTCATCAACATAATATTCCGCCTTTTTATATTTATCTAATAATACACCAGGTTTTGCCCATGCAAAAGAATATTTATAACCTAAATCTTCAGCAAAATCTGTTGTAAAGTCTACTAAGAGTTGCAACGCATCACTTCTGTCAGTATCTTTATACGATTTATCGCTAACTACTACAGCTGGAATTGCAGTCTTACTATTTGTCATCCAGAGCCACATAGCCGCAATAGGATCATTTTCTTTGCAAACCATAAAGCCACCTAAACCTTCTTTCTTTTTTTCTTCGTTGCCTATTTGAAAAGCACCTGGAAGAAAATCTCGCGGTATTGGTTCTTGTTTATAAGCTTCCCACCACGATGGCAAAAAATCCCAATCGGATTCTTGTAATTTTCGTACTTGTAATTTCATATAATTTAATTTGATGAATTGACTGCTTCTGAATTTATAGCAAACAGTTCTTTTTTTGTTTGTGCATTAGTACCAGTAAGTTTTAATCTTACTTTCATAAAAACTCCTTTTACACCAGAAACTAATTTAGTTGAATTAGCTGAAATAGTACCAGCATTAGCAGTATATATTGTTTGTTGCGATACTATTGGAGCAAAATATTTGCCTTCTTTTTTTTGAAACGGAAATGTTATTATTGTACTCATTATGCACTTTGTGTTATATTTATTGTATGTGAGCTTACACCCGTAACTCTAGTATTATATTTTTCAATTACAACTGTACCTGTTCTAGAGCTTCCAGTTGTATTATCAGCAACATTAATTGTAAAAGGGTAATTACCTCCATATATATTAATATCATCTGGGTCAACTAATAAAGAAGCACTAGACGTAGGATTAACTGCTGTTCCCTGTGTTGTTGCAGTTGCTAAATATATCCAGTTTTGATTAGGAGTTACTTTAACAACTATATTTGCTTTTTCAGAAGCTACATCACCTATAACTAAATTACTATTACCGCTTGCACTAAAAGTATGAGAACTAGCTATAGTACCCATAGCTGCTGTTACCTCTCCACTACCTGTTATAGTAGCAGTAGCTGTTGTATTTTCATATATTTTAGGTAAGATAATTTGTGCTTGATAATAATCTTGTGTATAAGCTGCTGTAAAACCTGTTATTTCATTTATAGCTGTGTTTTCTACATTATAAGAAATAGCAAATGAACTTGGTAACATAACTTTAGTTGACCCTGAAACTAACATTTTAATAAGGGCAGTACGCTCTGAGCTAGCAACATAAGGGCTTATAGTGTAAGCATTACCAGCTGATGCACCTGTTGCTGATAAGGTTAATGTTCCAGTTGAAGGCAACGCCCAAGTTAAACTATATAATCCTGTAGCACTTCCTGTAAAAGTCATATTTTCATTTGTTGCGGAAGCAGGCATTGTAACAGGCACATTATAAGTTAATTGATTAGTTTGTCTTGTATATGAAAGAGGGGTTGTTATAATATTACCCCCCATGCCGCTATGATTACTACAATAATAATATAATAAACTTGGAGTAGAGCTACTAACTACTATTTGAGTTTGTGTACTAGTAGTCGTAACTCCTGTTGTATATTCGGCTCCACCTCCGTGAGTTCCATCGGCTGTTGTGCTAAGCCTTAAAGGATGTCCACTATTGCTGCTATCACTTTGATCAAATATATATGTTTTTCCTATAGTAAGTGCAATACTATCTTGTCTTATTCCATCTAATGTATATTTATTACCAGCACTATAATTTATAACTTTTATAGGTATTGTTTCAGTACCTGTTATTGCACTAGCATTTAAAGAATTTAATGACCCAACTCCTACAGTAATATTATATGGGTTTATAAAATGTGTATTTGTAGGGGCAACAACTATATTTTGTGAAGTTGCACCTGATACTAATTCTACTAAAGTAGGGCTTACTGCTGCATCTGAAACAGAATCCCCAACACTTATACTAAGAAGTGCTACAGTAAACGCAAGAGATGCTCCCGCGCCACCAACAGCTAATTCAATAGTTTGATTTGATGCACCAACAGTATAGCTTATATTAAATACTAATTTACCATCAACAATAGTAGTTGGATTTGTTATATAAACAGTTTGAGAACCTGAATATGTTAAAGTAACATCAGACGCTGTGTTAAATTTAAAATCAGCATTTTTAGGTTCTACAAATACAGCCCAAGTAATATTTTCATTTGTTTTTGCTCTTGCTACTCTTTCTCCTGTTATTAATGTATTAGCTCCAACAGTTGTATTAGCTCTTGTAATTTTTAATGAAATATCAAAACAATTAGCATTAGTAGGTACTATTCCAATATCTGTTAAATCAGTTCTTAAAAAATCTAATTCCCAACCAGAAGTTCCCTCATAACTTATATTATTAAATGTTTTAACAAGAGAAGGACTATCATTTAATATAGGCTCTATATATGAATCTGCAGATGTTGCACCATAAAAACTATTTCTATTTACCTCTTCTGAATTATGTTCATATAATTTACCAGAATTAAAAGTATAATATTTATTATTCAAAGTTAAGCCACTTTCTTGTTTAAATGATTTAAAACTTGGCCAACCTTTAGCGTTTTCATCAAAAGATATTGTAAAATAACCATCCGATGCAGTAGCTACATTTGTATCAGTTTTACTATCGTAGCAATCACCTATAATAGTTAAATTATATAATCCATGATACTCGTCATACGAGCCAATAACCTCTTTAGAATGAACTAATGCATCTCTAAAAAAATCACTCATACCTGAATTAGATATTTCAACAATACCATTTTGAGATAATCTTAATACTGATCCTCTATTTTTATCTGTAAAATATCTTGCATATCCGTATGAAGCAAAAGATTGAGGATCTTTTGATATTCCAAAATCTCCAGCATAAGGTGCTATAGTACCTAAAAACTGTGTATTACTAGTTACAGGAACCGCACCCCCTTCGGCTGAATATATAAAATCTTTATTTATAGGTGATCTAGATAATTTATCTTCTTGAAAAATAACTATTTGGGTGTCATCAGCATAAAGCTTTTGTATAGAGCCATCTTGTGGGTCTAATGAAACAGTTAAACCACCTTCAGCCTCATTGAATTGATTTATATAATTAACATTAGTTCTTGAATTAAATAAACCACTTGAATGTATAAGCGTATTAAACCTTCTTTCCTCAGCAAAGTTTTCCTTTACAACATAAGCTCTAACACCCACGTCAAAAGCTTTTTCATTGAAACCAGCTCTTAATCTATTAACTTCTATATGTGTGCCTGATGTAAAATTTAATAAATAACAATTAAAAAACCTAACATCAATTGTTGCCCCTGCGTTATCTAAAACTGATATTAGTCCGCCTGTAGAAGTTTCAAAGAAAATATCTAAATCAGATTCTACTGGCTCTGTTTCATAAACTGAAACGCCTGAAGATATAGAAGCTCCAGCATCAGTTACAGTTGGAACATTAGCAGTACCTGCAGGATTATTAATAGACTGTACTTTTGTTAAACTTGATGTAGTTTGGTTAGCACCATTTAAAATTTTAGGATATACAGAAACATCACAAGGCGATATCGTACTACTTGTGCTAGGCGGTATTACAGCGGTTTGATCTCTAGGTATTTTATTTATACTATCACCTAATCTTGCAATAACATTTGCACTAGTAAGAACAGAAATCCAATTATAATATTCTTGTTCTCTTTGTTTTACAACTATTTTATACGAATAAGCCCAATCAAGAGCTTTTAATGTTGCTACCGATGCCGCCGAAAAAGATACTCTTAATGCATTAAAAACATTAGTGCTATTGGATTCTCCTGTCGCAGCATCAATAAATACAGTATCATTACCTGTTGAAGATAATATTACAGGCGATTGTCTACCAAATTTATCAGCTAATACAATACCAACCTGATAAGTACGCCTGGACTTTACAGACATGGCTGTATCTAATGTAGCATACCTAGCGGAAGTTTCACCTGTTCTTGAAACACTAAATGAAATATCTGGTATATCAAAATTTTGTAAAAAATTACCATATATAAGTCTTCCACCACCTAATTCTTGTGATTTGGCTTTTTTAGGTACAGCATCTGATACTCTTGTTAATTGATCACCAGGCAATGTTTTAAATGGATCTTGTGATTTATAAAAAAAGTTTACAGAAGATTCTGTTGTAATAGTTTTATCTTCAACAACATATAAAGTTGAAGATCCTGTTTCTTTATATATGAGTTCAATACCCGTAATTCCATATCCTGAAGGAATTGAAACTGCTAATTGTACAGATTTTACAGCATTAACAAATGTTTCTATTTCTCCAAAATCTGCAATTGTACTTGTACTTATAGAATCAGGATTACCTAATCTTGAAAAACAAATAGGTGTAAAAGGTGCTAATACACTATATTCTCCATCTTCAAATTGATAGCGATATGAAAATCTTATAAGTTTATTTTCTAAAAAATTAGATGTAATTACCGTACCAGTTTCATCTGTATTAGATAAAGCTAATATTTCAGCCGCTTCGTATGGTGCAAATTTAGCAACGGACATAAGGTTATCAACACCTGCTACAATACTATAGTGTCCAGCCTCATTTCTAGCAGTATCTACATTTATTTTTCGTGGAGGATTTCTATCGTCTGTAAAAAATAATAATGTATCAACAAGATTAACACCTGTTATAGGAAATTCAGTATGAAAATTTAATGTATTTTCATTTACTAAAATTATTGATTTATTTGCTTTTTGATCATATTCAATTATTTGATGTTGCTTTGAGCTACTATTTGAATGATCATAACTATTATTATTAGTAATAAAATAATATATTTTTTCATTACCGTTATCTCTTAAACTACCAATAACTTTAGCATTACTTATAGCTGTATTTACTACTTCTTTATTACCTAAAAGATTTTCAACGGCACCCATATCAGATCCCTCTGATTTGCTTACATTTATATTTAAAGCCTCACGATATTCACCGGGCTGGACGAGTCTATCGTCTTTATCTCGATTCATTCGGCTTGCATTGAATAGCCTTTTAATTTCTGGCATATTTTAATGTTTAATCCACTTAGATTTACCTCTTAATACTTGTG
>MDTD01108391.1_pt1 | contig 14279 bp, 11 predicted proteins | sample 811221 | NCBI WGS metagenome assembly MDTD01 (sample SAMN05326646, study PRJNA326480) | marine metagenome | isolation source: seawater | place: Pacific Ocean: South West | collected 2011
ATTCTATGAGCTCGAGCATGGGTTCCACCAGTCCTACTAATAGAAGTGTTTATGGTTTGGTCTACGATTTAATGAAGGATCGTACGAATATTATACTCGTAACTAGTAAAGACCTCCTTAAATCTTTTAAGCCTGATGTAGAAGAAGTTCTAAGAGATACATTTTTACCCCTAGAGCGACAGCCGATTAACTCTAGAGGTGAATTCCCAATGAAACTTCCTAAAGGTATTCTACATAGTCTGAGCGGAGAGGTTAGTGATGGTGGAAACATAGTTGATATAGTATGGGAAAAACCGATCCCAAGTCCCACATTTTTTGGAACGACATTGGGAATCTGTATAGGCGATGATTGGCTTAAAAAACGCGATAATTTTCAGAAAGGCCAGGGAGGTTTAGAGCTAATTAACGAGATCTCTCGATATATGCCTAATAACGATGTCGAGGCTTTATTGGCAAGACGAGCCTTACTGTACAAGTACAATACTTTACGTCAAAAATTTCTTAAAAAGAGATTACTCGGAGACAAATCTAGCTTAGCTAAATTGAGTGCCAAAGATCTCTCAGAATTACAATATGTTGAGAAGATGTCAGAGAAAAAATTTATTCAAGCTAAACCAATTCACCCAGTAATGATAGAACATGAATATGGTTCCACATGGGTTGGGTTCGGCTATGGATTCATAGGAGATCCAACAGGGGTTCGTCCATTAGTTGGGCAAGCACAATTAGGTAGTATTCTTCATTGGGAAGCAGTTCCACCTAACGGCAGGGATAAAGAAGTGTTTATTCATCCAATTATGGACTTCAATTACCGACCTGATGAGTCTGAAAATACTCGTTATGGACCAATATTCAATCTATATTTTCCTGTTTATAAGCTAGAATCAACATCGGTTTCAAATGATCAATTTAAAATTGCTTCAGTAGGTTTTACAGAGGAAGAATTGAAGCAATTATTCAAGCGAAAGATTCAAGCCAGTCAGCAACAATTCAACTATCTAGCGGATGGTAAAAGTTATTTTATTCGCTTTAGTGATTCAATTTTGCGTTCTGGAATGCTACTTATGGATGCATTCGCGAATCATGAACAGCATCCTCCAGGAATTTCTTGGAAACAGAAGCATATTAGTCCACAATAGAAGTTATGAATCGCCTTCGTAAAGGGTATACGGTTGTAGAGATCATGATAGTTGTGACGATACTCGCCGTATTGCTTTTGACAGTTTTTTTAATTTCAATTCATCGTGCTAGAGAATTAAGGAAAAAGGCCTTCAATGCAGTTAAGATGAGGCAGCAGAATGAAGTTGTTTTAAATGAAATTACCTTGGGTAAGGAGCTTCAAAATTATCGCCTTTGGATGAATTCAAGATTGTATCAACGGAATATGGACCCTGGACCTCAAGATATTGTACTTTATCGAGTTAGTCAGGGTATTCGTTATGATAGTAGTAAAGTGGATGAATCTAATAAGATAGCACTGAGCCTTGTTCGCGCGGCTATTCTAAAAATTAGATCTGGAAAGCTAGAGGATGCGAAGCAACTGCTCTTTCAGGCTTCTCAGCTTGATCCACTAGAGCCCAAGATTTATGTAGAACTGGGTCGCGTAGGCTTATTAGGAAAAGATTTAAAATTTGCTATGGAACAAGTCAAAACTGTATTAATTATAGAACCTGATTATGCGGATGCATATATACTAAAAGCAAGAGTTCTTATGAAGCAAGGGAGCTTGGATGAGGCCTCTAAAAATCTTGAAATAGCGGCTGACAAAGTACAGTCAAGCGCTGAGCTTTTTTTGGCCTTGTCTGAATTTTACTTTCAAAAGGGCGACCTGTATCTGTCGAAGGATTATGCTGAGAAATTTAAAGCTTTGCAATAGTTGTCTTATAGTTATCTCCTGGGAAATCTCTTTGAAGTGCCAGATTGAGGAGAATGTCTTTGGCTGATCTGATTTTATTAATTAGTTTGCTATTTTTATCTGCTCTTTTCAGTGGTTCTGAAGTGTCAATTTTTTCTCTTCGTGACACTGAGGTGCAGCGCATTAAATCGCGGCAAAATATTTTTACACGAAGCCTTCGCAACCTTCTGGAGAATAAATCTAGTGCATTGATTGTTATTTTGGTTGGCAATCTAATAGTTAATGTTTTTTTATCTTCGAAAGTTTCACAATTAGCAATGCAGAGTTTTGGTGAAGCTGGGCTTGCACCTTCTGTTTTTTTCGTAACCGCTTTGCTCATAGTTTTTTCGGAAATCACTCCTAAAACAATTGCCCTAAAAAACGCTTCGAACTTTGCTCTTTTATCAGCTCCAATTCTTGTTTTTTTGAAACGAACAGTTTATCCCTTGATTAAGATTCTTGATCAAATTAGCGAGGCTATTCTCAATGTTCTGTTTGGTAAAAAGAAGGAAAATGAAGACGGTGATTTATCTACTGACGAATTAACCACCATGGTTAGTTTGGGCGAAAGACAAGGTATTTTCCATGGATGGGAAAAAAAGTTAATAGAACAAATATTTGAATTTCACGAAGTCTATGCTGTTGAACGAATGGTACCTCGACCGGACATTTTGGCTGTCGAGCTTAATGAATCTCGATCGTCAATTTTGGAAAAATTAAAAGATTTCCCCCATTCTAAAATGCCTGTCTATGAGAAAGATTTAGACACTATTGTTTCCTATTTTCAAGTCAAAGACTTTCTTTTATTTCCAGAGAAATCCGTGGAAGAAATCATGAAGCCTGTGTATTTAATTCCTGAGCGGAAGCCATTAGATAAATTGCTGCAGGAAATGCAGATAAAAAATCTTAAATTAGCCGTTCTTTTGGATGAATACGGAAATACCCAAGGCATCATAAGCCTTGAGCAAGTTTTAGAAAGTATTTTTGGTGAATGGAGAAATCCGGAAAAGGTCTCAGAAGAGGAGGAAATACAAGCTCTCGAAGTTGGTTTGTTGAAAATAAATGCCTCGGTTACGTGTAGAGAGATAAATACTTACATAGGTCAGGATATTTTTCGTGATGAGGAGTTAGAACCGGGAATTACAATAGCAGGCTTTTTAGTACAACAACTGAATAGAATTCCCCAAGTTGGTGATGAATTAGTAGATCACAACTTTGTGATAAGTGTTCTGGAAATGGAGGATCGCAGAATTTTATGGGTAAAACTCAATCTTTTAGTAGCTAAAGAGGTGAAAAGTTGAGTACGATCTTAATTGCAGTTTTTATAACATTGTTGGTATCAGCTTTCTTTTCTGCTGCAGAGATTATTTTAGTAACTGCAAATCGAATTAAGTTAGAACACCTGAGAGAAGAGGGCTCTCAAAGAGCTGTTCAAGTACTTCACTTGATTGCTAACTCAGAGACAGCCCTATCAGCAATTCTCATTGGAAATAACGTAGCTAACACTAGCTGCGCAGCCTTGGCTACCTTATTATTTGCGAAGAGTTTAACTTCTATTCCCGACTTAGAAAACTCAATTCCGATAATAACCTCCATAGTGGTAACTCCATTGATTTTACTTTGTTCTGAAATAGTGCCTAAGAATTTGGGCAGGCGATATGCCAACGATTTAATATTTTTGATTGATCGTCCTCTTCGTTTAATGACTTTTTTACTGCGGCCATTAATTAGGGTAATTCGTTATTGTTCTAATACTATTTCAAGCTTGTTTGGTATTAATTCAGATTCAGGTTCTATGTCGATATCTAGAGAAGAATTTGTTCATTGGATGAAGAGGTCTGTAGACTCAGGCAAAGTACAAGAAGAGACCGAGAAAATGATCCAGTCTACTATTGAATTTCGTGAAACGGTTGTGAAAGAGATCATGGTTCCTCTGACGCAGGTGAGAGCAATTTCATCGATTAATACAAAAGTAGCTGATTTGATTGCCTTTGCTAGACGGAGCTACTTTACTCGTTATCCAATTTACGAGGATAGGATTGATCAAGTAACAGGTTATGTCAATATTTACGACGTACTAGCTCATAGCGTAAATGAAGATCAATCCATAGAGGAGTTTGTACAACCTGTGGATTATGTACCGAATACTCTAGCTATAGATAAACTATTTTATAGGATGCAGAAAAATCGCCAAACAATTGTGATTGCGGTAGATGAATACGGGGGCTGCGACGGTATTGTAACTATCGAAGATATCATGGAAGAGTTAGTTGGTGAGATCGCTGAAGAGCATGAAATCTTTGAGCCACTTGTAAAGAAGATCAGTAATAATGAATATCATGTGGAAGCAGAAATAGATATAGATGACCTCAATGAAGAAATTGGACTAGCATTGAAGAAAAAGGGTTTTGATACACTTGCTGGATATTTAATAACTCTATTCGAAAGAATACCAAGTCAAGGTGATAGCTTCAGTTTGGAGAACCTTTATTTCGAAATCATTGAAATGAACGACCTATCGATTCAGTCTGTTCGTATTGTTATATGTGATGAGACGAAAGACTAAATATTTAGATTTACAGATTTAGCTTGATACAAAGTAAATTTCACTAGTTCTGCCAGAATTTTACCTCCGCTCTCTTCTTTAGGTAGATAATCTAAACTTTTTGCGGCATATTCATCGGCTACTTCAATGCACTGCTTAAACACCCCTGAGCGGATCAAATTTTGAGGTAGTTCATCCTGAATATATTTGAGATCCTTATTTTTTAGGGCTTCCTGCAAAGGTTTTTTCGCCAGGCGTTCTTCATTTTTAAGCGCGATAAAAATAGGTAATGTTGTTAAACCATTTAATAAATCTCTGCCCGTTGTTTTTAGGGCTTCTTGATCTTTCTGAAAAAGATCAATCAGGTCATCAATGATTTGAAACATAATTCCAAAGTTTGTACCGAATTGATGCATTTGTTCAGCTTTGTCTTCAAGACCTGGAGTTGATAAGCAAGCGAACTTACAGGCATATCGAAAGATCGAGGCTGTTTTTAGGTCGATCATTCGCATATAACTTGATTGGTCGTAGTGCCTACCTCTGCTAGCTTCCATTTCCAGAAACTGTCCTTCAGTTAATTCACTGGTAAGAACGGTCATTTCATGACTGATTACAGGATTGCCTGCACGTGTCATTAATTCAAAAGATTTGGCCAAAAGCCAATCGCCTAATAATGTAGCTTCTCCTACACCATATTTTGTGTGAACAGTGGGCTGACCGCGGCGCATTAATCCCTTATCAATAATGTCATCATGAACTAGAGATGCAGTATGTAGAATTTCTAGGCCTGCAGCAATCCATAGGACTTCTTGAGTACACTGTTGTCTGCTAATTCCAGCTGTACTTATAGCTAGAGTAGGACGCAGTAATTTTCCCCGCACACGAAACGAGTAACTTAATAGTTCTTGTAGATAAGCAGAGTTTACTGCACTACATTCTCTATCGATTATATCGTTTACCTCACAGAGACTCGCGAAAATAGGTTGTGTGATTTGTTTTAATTTTTGACTCATTGGCCAGCTAGAATATCAGTAGGCTTATATGCCACGCAATCTTGGGATCATTTGATCGAACCAGATTCTTTATTGAAGTGAAGAAAATTTGACCCTTGGGAGGACTTCGAAGTTGTTCAAAATGAGGTAAGCACCTCTGTGAGAAAAGTTGTGTTGAGTCCCAAGATGATCTAAGACCCTATCCTCTTCGTCCAATAAGCTAAGACTGAACTCTTGTGGCTGAAATGGTAATAGCAGCTCTACGGATGTGTTTGGACCACGAGAATTACGGCCGATTCTCAGAATGCTGCCACCCGGTTGAAGTAGCTTCCAGGAGCCATCATCTTCGTTACGAAGCACGGCTTTAAGTTTTCTTTTTCCGTAAAATATAAATTGTACTGCAGGTAGAAGAAACTTTTCGATTTCTAAGGTATCTTCCCAATAATTGGTGGCAAATCTAGCTTGCGTCTTACCGTGAACCCAGTTGGAATATTGAGCTGGATTGTTACGGAAAAACTCAAATCTATCAAGCTGCCTTTTTTTGTGTTTTCTGTAAGCTTCCTCGAATGATTTGGGCTGATCGCTTAAGGACGACATTAGCTGGACTAGAGCAATAGTACTTTGATCCATACCATATAAATTGCCTTGCTGATGGCGCATTTTGGCAGCGATTACTTGGCGTTCAATAACGTCTTGTTGACCTATTGGCACCCATTCGAATGGACGATTAATTTTGACTTGGATTTGAACCGGCATGGAGCCGTTGTCTTTCGACTTTCGTCTAAGAATTGTGAGCTGACATATTTTGGGTACGCTGCTTTTAATACATTCAGAACTCTTGAATTCAAATGCAGCGCTGTGTGGAATACAGATGAGCATTAGAGTAAAGATTCTGAACATATTTGATAACCTATCTTTTTCCGAATAATAAGGCAAGATGTATCGCAGAGCTCATTAGGGGTTGACGGGTTTGAAAGTGTCCCTACAATTGTGAAGCGATCTTACTATGTCGCTTTAGTAGTGACTTTTAGGTGTTAAAATAAAAAAGGAGAACCTTAGATGATCGCAATTAAAAATTTAAGTGCAGTTGTGCTTGCTGCGATTTTATTAACTAAAATCTACTCTTATCCTCAGGCACAGATGATTGAAAAGACGCGAGCCATACACGAAATGGCTTGGGAAGTACGCGACAATTCCAATCGAGTAGCTACATCTCAGGACGAGGCTAAAGTTTATCAAAAGGCTTTGGATAAGTTCGAATCACAATCCAATCTATTAGCGAAGCAGTTGATTAAAGCAGGGGATTGGAAAGTTTTCTCAGACTACTATAAAACGTTGGATGATACAGGAAAGCAAAATCTGGAATTGGTAGTTCAGGGGATTATTAGTCAAATTTTTCTTCAAGAAGAACGTAGCGATTTTAAATTGCAATCACAACAATATTTCCCAGGCTATGGATATGCAAAACCCGGTTACACCTACCGTAGAGGGGAAGAGTTAAATCGTGAGTTCCTCTATGCCTATTGGAAAGATGAGGTGATAGATGAGATTACTTCGATGGAAAAAGAATTAACCATCGAGATCAAGCTTTTGGCTCAACTTAAATTGGCTATACCTGAATTGATTGAAGGGACTAAAGCTGACGTTAATATAGATGGGACAATACATGAAGTGATTAACATCAAAATTAAGAAAGAGACGAAGATCCATACAAAGCAAAAACGTAAATTGGGTGTGGAAAAGGCTTGGTTCAAACTTTATGAAGCCAAGAAGAAATGGTGGGGTGACCTAGATTGGAACTATGTGGGCAAAACTTACCAGCACGATACAGCGGCTACCGGAGAACAAGTGATTCTAGAGGCCGAGGTTGCTCAACCAGCAAACAATAGCCGCTAAATTCAGTAAATATTTATTATATATTTTGTAAACGCTGCACTGTAATGTGCAGCGTTTTGCGTTTATATATGCTTCATGTGAATCCTACTACTCGATTTGTTGCTCAGTTTTAATATTTACAGTCTCGTTTTTTAGTTTATTACTAAGCATTAAAGTCTGTCTTTATTTCTAATATCTTTTTGTTATAGCAGGTCTTTATTCATGGTATTTGTGATGTTGTTATTCTTTATTATTCGGATTCAGAATTATTATTTCCTTAATTCCTTTGATTTGATCGATAATGTGATACAAAATAAGTGACGCTATGGCCACGATAAGTTTGTGTACAATATTTAGGGACGAGGAAGAGTTTTTACCCGAGTTTCTAGATTTATTAGAGAATTTTGTTGATGAGTTAGTGCTTGTCGATACAGGTTCAATAGATGAAAGTCTTCAGATCATTCATGATCGAGGCCATGAAACCCATTACTTTGAATGGGTCAATCATTTCAGTAAAGCTCGGAATCATTGCTTATCATTAGCAACAAGTGATTGGTTGCTAATGTTGGATGTGGATGATCGTATCGAATTAGCTAGTCTTGAGATGCTTAAAGCGAAAATTGAAAGTACTGATCGGGATGCAATTTATGTTCCTTATATTAGCTTGACTAGTAAAACCTGGAGAGATTCTAAGCAAAGTGCTAGAGCGGTTCAGAATCGACTGGTTGCTTTTCGAAATCATAGAGGATTTCATTATCGAAATCCGGTGCATGAGAATATTGAAAATGTTGTGGAGGAAATGGGGGGTACTTTCGATTTTGTAGATGCGCCTGTTTATCATATTGGTTATGCGGAAGAGTTGAACAGTTTGAAGGAAGTTCGAAATACAGAATTAATTCAAACTAATTACTTAGAAAACCCTTCAGAACCTGAAAATATTCTCAATTATTGTGCAATGCGTTGGGATGATCCAGAAGTTCCCGACTTATTACGCAAAGTTCTCAATTCAGAGTCAAGTCATCAGCGTTACAATGCGGCAAGTAGAATACTTAAATGGATGGATGATAAGGGTGTCGCCTTATCAGATGAAGAGACTCTGGAACAAACACTTCTGAATATTCACCCCCGAAGTGGAATCGTTAATCTTAGAAGAGGTCGAAAATTCTTTGCTGAATCAAAAATTGATGAAGCGTTAGCTTGCTATCAGCTAGCATATGAAGGAATGCAGTTTGAAATTCTGGAGAGATTACCTAGGGAGGAGATTCTTGAGCGATTAGGTTTGTTGTATGCTATGAAAAAAGATTTGGAAAAAGCACTGGAAAGCTTTCGTGAATGGGAGCTTGCTTTCGGTCGTTCCCCCGGTAGTTATCATTTACTTCTTAAAACCCTATTTGCACAAAAGAATTATGGTGCTTTTGTAAACGAAATCCAGAATCCACCTAAAAACTTGCGTGAGATGCTTCCTGAACGGCTTTATGAATTACGAAACTTTTTAAGTATTATGCAATTTCGTGGCCAGGCTGAGATTCTTGCAAAATTTTGCGAGGATGCAGGTATAGAAACAGGTAAAGTGTGAGTTCGGAAACAATAAGTATTTGTACGATTTTCAAAAATGAAGAGAAATTATTGCCTGATTTTTTGGATAGTTTTGAAAATCTTGCAGATGAATGGGTATTAACAGATACGGGTAGTTCTGATGGCAGTTTAGATATAATTCGCGATAAAGGAATCGAATGCCTTTTCTTTGAATGGTGTGACCACTTTAGCAGAGCTAGAAATTATGGCATCGAGCAGGCTAAATCTGACTGGATATTTGTTGCTGATGTGGATGATCGGATTCGACCTGCAGACATTAAGACCTTTAAAAAAGTTCTTCAAGAAACCGACGCTGCAGCTATCACAGTTAATTATGTTAATCTTAAAAAATCTGATTGGCTTGCAGAAGAGCCGATTGAAATAAATCGGCAGATTCGTATGGTCTGTTTTCGAAATGGACTTGGTATTCATTATCGTGGAGCCGTGCATGAAGACCCGATGGTAAGCATAGAAGAGCTCGGAGGCGAGCTTATTCATTTGGATATCCCTGTTTACCACCTAGGCTATGCAGATGATCTCCTAGAGGCCAAGTTAATTCGTAACAGTAGACTTTTAAGTCAGCAGTGGGAAAATGGTCATCGAGATCCTGATTTGACTCATTATTACACATCAATGCATTGGGGCCCTGAGATTTGGATAAGGGAGGCTCTTGAAAATGTCCAAAAACAAATAAAATCGGAACGCTCTAAGAGATTAATTGAGGATCTATACTATTGGTATATGGATTTTGATCCTAAATCTTGTAGAAAGATTGAACAAGAATTAAAAAACAAGCGCCCAGGCAGCGCAGCTCTTCTTTTGCAATCTGCGAGGAAGAGTTTTTTCGAACAACAATCTGAGCTCGCGATACAACTCTTTAATGGTTTGTGGTTACAGTCAGAGCTTTCCTATCCAACACGCTATCGTTCTGAGGTAGCCCTGAGATTGGCCTTCCTTTATGCAAGTCAGGGGGATTTGGAAACTGCAAATCAAGTAATTAGTAGCTATAGAGAAAGATATTCTTGGACACCAAGTCTATGGCACTTAAAATTAAAAGTGTTAGCCACTTTAGGTTCTTGGAGTCAGATTCAAGATTTGCTCAGGCAAACAATACCTAATTTTATATCGGCTCTTGAGGAATATAAACAGAAAGAGATTATTCAAATTTTCAAACATAGTCCAGTTCGCCTGGATATACCAGTTGAGCTTCAAAAGCTCCTAATGCAAGATTGAATGCATTCGAAAATATTATCAATATTTTAGTTACTGTAATCCATCTGATTGTGAATTTTTGTATTTATTCGCTTCCCGTTTAAATTAGGCAGGTTATCATTGGCGCGCGGAAAAAAATTCTAATACGATCATTGAAAGCTATATGATGTAGATAATTACCAGAAATGTCTTAAATGGTTATGTGACACGGTTTTTGTGCCTAATTGAAAGCTTTTCGTATTTGTGGTAAACCTTATGGTAGTTAAGTTGTTCCCATAAAAGCAACCCAAAGAATACAGGAGCTAATATGTATTTTGTGCTATCACCAGCGAAGTCTTTGAATTCTGACTGTAGGGAGTTGAAAACAGATTATCGACCATTACTACTCGAAGAAACAGCTCATTTAATAAAAATAATGAGACAAAAAGAATCCGTAGATATCAAACAGTTGATGGGTGTAAGCGATGCTATTGCTGAACTAAATTATCAGCGCTACCAATCTTTCAATATTCCATATGCTAATGAAGCTTCCCATCCGGCGATAACCCTTTTTGATGGTGATGTTTACAAAAACATAAAAACGGATGATTGGGAGGTTGAAGATTTCGAATATGCTCAGCAACACGGTTTTATACTTAGCGGGCTTTATGGAGTGGTTCGACCACTTGATCGGATTCTGCCTTACAGGTTAGAAATGGGTACTGCCCTAGAAAATGATAGAGGCAAAAATCTATATGCATTTTGGGGTAGTCGAATAACTAGTCAAATTAGTACTCAACTCAGCGGAAAACCTTTAGTTAATTTAGCTTCTAAGGAATATTTCAAGAGCATCAAAATCAAAGAGTTAGGCTCCAGAGTAATACAAGTAGATTTTAAAGAAAGAAGAGATGGGAAATTAAAAATGATTGGCTTTAATGCTAAACGAGCTCGTGGCATGATGGCCGACTTCATTGTTCGAGAAAGGTTGACTGAGCCTAGAGAACTAAAGGAGTTCAAACGAGAAGGCTATCAGATCAGTGAACAAGATTCCTCTGAGAATCATTATTTGTTCATTCGCTAATTTCTACTAGACACTTACATCAAATTTTAGGAGATCATAATGACTGTAACTGAGGAATCAGAAAAATATACTTTAAAATCTCTCTTCCAAAAATTTTGGGATCGTCAAATGTTGGTCAATCCTTCGTATGCAACATTCTGTGGTATTAACGATTACAACGATAGACTAGAAGATTTAAGTATCGAATCTTGGAAGCAAAATTTGAAATGGATGACGGAACTTCGTGAGCAGATTCTGACGATTCCTGAAGATCAAATTGATCACGACGATGTAATTAGTCGAAGAATTCTCGTAAGGAGTATCGACTCCTCTGAGCGTATAGACAGATTTCCGACGCATTACCTAGCAATAAATCAAATGACAGGATTGCATTTGTCGTTTTATCAGATAGCTAAGGTTCATCCATTTCGCGTAAGCAAAGATCTTCAAGATTTTTTGTCTAGGGTCAAAGCTCACTCCTTTCAGTTAAAGAAAATAATTGATCATTTAGAGGAGGGTATAGAGACAGGCTGGGTATTACCTCGCAGAGTGGTGGATCTTGTAATAGCTCAGCTTGAGGGTTTGAATAAAAAGGAAGTTATTGTTGAGCGTATTCATCAATTTATTTCCAATCAAAACAAGACTATCATCGAGGAAAATCTGGAAGACTGGGAGTCCATTAAGAGGGCTATTTATGATCGGCTAATTCCGGCTTATGCAGAGTTAATCGATTTTTTGTCAACTAGGTATATTAGTTCAGCGCGCGATTCAGTAGGACTTTGCGCTTTGCCTGATGGCTTAGAACTTTATGCTGAATATGTACGTGATAATACAACTCTAGATGATTTGAGTGCTGAAGAAATTCATGAAATTGGTTTACAGGAAGTGGATAGAATTCACGAAGAGATGCGCGAGATACAATTAAAATTAGGTATCCAAGGTGATCTAAACGAATTATTTGAAAACTTTAGAAATAATTCGGAATTGCATTACAAGAGTCGTGAAGAGATTGTCGAGCATCATCGAGCTTTACTTGATGAAATGGACAAAAAGTTATCCGATTATTTTGAAACTCTACCAAAAAATCCTTATGAGGTTCATTCTCTACCAAGTTACCAAGAAAGAGAATCTCCGGATGCCTTTTACATGCCAGGTAATCTGTCTAGTGGTAGACCTGGTGTCTACTATGTGAATACGTATGAACCAAGTACTAGAGGACGACATAATGCCGAAGTTCTTGCTTATCATGAAGCGGTGCCCGGTCATCATCTTCAAATTGCTTTAGCACAAGAGCTTGAGCATTTGCCATCTTTTCGAAAACATAGTAGCGAGACGGCTTATGTTGAGGGTTGGGCTTTATATACAGAAAAACTATCTGAAGAAATGGGTTTCTATGATCAAATTGAATCAAAATTTGGCCGTCTTTCTTTTGAGGTTTGGAGAGCTTGCAGACTAGTTGTTGACACAGGATTGCATGCATTTGGATGGAGTAGGCAGCAAGCGATTGAGTATATGAAGAAAAATACGGGCCTAAGTCAATCAAATATCGAAGTAGAAGTAGATCGTTATATCGTAATGCCAGGGCAAGCATTATCCTACAAAATCGGCGAGCGCTATTTACTAGATTTACGTAATACAGTACGTAAGCATAAAGGTTCTGAATTCAAGATAAAGGAGTTTCACAAGGTTTTACTGGAGCATGGGGCTTTGCCTCTACCAGTATTAGGCGAAATAGTTCGCGAATACTACCAAATTTAACTAGGCACTTATTGGTTTGGCTTCTTGTCAGAATTATCTTTCTTACGTAGCTGCAGATTGTCTTTCCATGATCTTATAATTTCTCTGATCTTTTGACGATATACGGGCATTTTGTGTTGTAAACCAAAAAACCATGAATCGCCTAGTAGGTGAATGGTTTGTGAGGTTTCATCTTCGATATCATATAGCTTTCTGAAGTCCTCACTGAGCTCCTTGGAGCCTCTAGTTCGTATACTGTTCCATAGCTGATTAGTAACTTTTAAGCCTTTGTCTCGGATTACTTTTAATATAGGATCCGCTTGATAATCAAAGCCAGATTTTAAAAGATAAAGTTTGGATCCGAAATGGCTATAAGTTGTAACCAAAGGAGGTGGCAAACTTGGTACCAAGTCAAGATGATGGACCAGTCTCAAAAGTGGTAAATGTTTATAAGTTTTAGCGCCTTGAGCGTCGGTTACTTTTGGTTGGCCCATGGTTACAATCCATTGAATATCATATCCTTCTTTCTCAAGATACATTGCGATAATGATGGCCATACTCCCGCCCATTGAATGACCACTGATAACTACTTTATGGTTGGGGTCAAGGAGCTCTTTGATTGTGGGAAGGATTTCTTTGGCAGCTTTGTTGAAACCGCGATGTAATTTTATCCCTACTTCGGGTTCCTCTTTCAGAAAGTATTGAGAATCAATCCATGCGTTGAGTAAATTGTTTGTACCTCGAATACATAAAATTTGCTCATCTTGAAAATAGTTTTTCAGAATCATCCAGCGCACTCTAAATTTAATAGACTCGGCGACTATGGTTCCAGGATATTCTTCTCTAAGTTTCTCTAAATCCTTGTAAATGAGATAATTCATGTGTTGGATGTGATAGAGTCGCTGAAAATAAGGAAGCTCAGGTTTTTCGGGTAGTGGATCAAAGGCGCTGGTTAGGCCAGCCATTCCCACCCAAATCGAAAGCAGAATGTTTATCCCTAATCTTATCATAGCTCTAAATTGTAATACTCAAACGGAATGTGGCAAGCGTATTCTATTTTAACTTCTGCATTAATTAATTTCTAAGTAATACAAAAGTAGATCATATTTTAATAATTTGTACGTTAACCAGGTAGCCTCACTGCAGCTTGTCATCTTAGATACCTTATGCTAGCATCCTCGCCCTATTGGAGTATCGGGTTGTGGCGCAGTTTGGTAGCGCACTCGTCTGGGGGGCGAGGGGCCGCTGGTTCGAATCCAGTCAACCCGATTTTTAAGCCGCAAGAACGAAGTGTTCCTGTGGCTTTTTTCTATTGCGATGTAATTCTGTATAAAGCGGATTTTATATTTCGATGCATCGCAACATATAATTACTAATATTCGTAAGCATTGATGTGAAGTTTCTACTAAC
>MDTD01195225.1_pt1 | contig 14277 bp, 17 predicted proteins | sample 811221 | NCBI WGS metagenome assembly MDTD01 (sample SAMN05326646, study PRJNA326480) | marine metagenome | isolation source: seawater | place: Pacific Ocean: South West | collected 2011
AATCAGGGACTCTTCAGACTGGATCTACAGGCAGGAGCGGGCTCACGGCATGACTCTTTGGCACACCACCATCGCTGTGATGATCAACCTGCTGTGGGGTTCGATGTTTATTGCCGCCGTGATTGGGTTGCGGGAGTTCCCCCCGATTCTCTTTACAGGAATTCGCTTTGCCTTGTTGGCGGTCCTGCTCGTCGCGTTTCTACGGGTGCCAAGATCTCTGATAGCGCCACTTGTCAGGATTGGACTGGTGATGGGGGCTGGCATGTACCTGACCCTGTACCTTTCCGTTGCCCTTGCCGAGAACACAGCATCCATTGCGGTATTCAGCAAGCTCGAGGTGCCTTTTGCGTTGCTCCTGGGGGTCTTGTTGCTTGGAGAGAGAATGGATGTGGCGCGCATTGCGGGGGTGTGCATTGCAATGATTGGGGCCGGGATTATTACGTTCGATCCTGCGGCTTTTGATGATATGCCCGCGTTATTCTGGATGGCCGTGTCGTGCGGGTTTTCGGCATATGGGTTTATTCAAATACGCCGGTTTGGCAAGATCCATCCACTCAGTATTGTTGCCTGGATCTCCGCAGTCAGCGCGCCCATATTGCTACTGACGTCATTGGCTTTTGAGGGCGATCATTTTGCTGTTATTCAGAATGCTACGTGGCCCGGCTGGTTGGCGCTTGTTTATACCGCGGTGATGAGTTCGGTGGTGGCCAATTCCGGTCTTTATTTCCTTTTGCAGCGCTATCCCGTAAATTTGGTTACACCGTTTGGCCTGCTTTCGCCGATCTTTGCCGTCATCGGAGGAATTCTGTTTCTCGATGACGTGTTAACACTGGGCCTTATTTTCGGCGGGACTCTGATTCTCTTTGGGGTAGCGTGGATTAATCTTCGAGCCCCAAGGTCTGATGTCTTTGCACAAAAGTCGACTCCCTGAGCATACATTCTGGGCGGTATTGCTTATGAAATGCCGAAAGCGTTTTCCAAAAGAATATGCAGTGTGATTTAGCCGTCAGGACGTCCTGTCTTGACGCTTTGCTCAGAAAAAGTAACCCGGATCGAAGCATGATAGATCTGGCAGAACTTCCCAGATTTTTCCCTCAGGTTGAGGTCGGTTGCTTTCTTTACTTCGGAGCCGTTCTGTTATGGCGTGACTGAACTCGTAGGGAAAGCGCACGATCACAGAAGGTTCGTTGGTCATTTCATCGGCAATTTTTTGAGGGGTCGTCTTGAGATAAGCCAAGGCCGATTTGATTAGGTCGGGATTTTCCAGATTGCCAAACATAAACTCAAAATTCATTTCCCAATGCCAGTCCTCTGGCGTGATCTGAACGAACATCTCAAGAGGAGTCCAGTTGCTCAGCACTGATGATTTCTGCCCTGAACTCCAGTACAACTCACCGTCGGACAAGATGTTTGTCAGAAACTGGTCGGCGAACGTAGTAGAGGGAAAGTGCAAGCGTACAGTCCCTGAGTTACTCCAGGCATCCGACTGCAGGACAAAAACTCCGCTTTTCCAGCAGGCTTCCACCAGTGACACGATTTTCTGGTCAACCTCAAAACTGACATCATCTGTCAGTTTGAATTTCACCGTATCTCTCAGTTTCTGTTCATCCCCCGAGGGGGTGAAAGGGCCAGCAAGTTTGCCGAACACCCGCTCTAAATTTTTCAGATCGTCCGCATTAGGGAAGTCGTTAGGCATCGACTTAAAGATATTTTCGACCGCTTAGAGACGGGTAGAGCGGATTAAGCATCGGAGAGACGGGCTATCAGTCGACGGCGGAAAGCCTCCCCCTCATTGATTTGATTCAGGTCGATAATTTCGTTCGGTTTATGCGCCTGGTCAATTGAACCTGGGCCACAGATGACGGTGGGAAAGCCTGCTCCATGAAATTGACCCGCCTCAGCAACGTAGGGCGCATAGCGATCAGCCTCTTCTATACCAAGTGACGAAAGTAATGCCATTGCAGGAGATTCGCTCATTAAAAAGGCTGGCGCTGAAGCTGTGACTTTAGTGGAAACGGAACACTGATCACTGATTCGCATCATATTTGGCAGGATCTCATCGCGACAGTATATTTCAAACTCGTCGATGATAGTCTGAGGGTTGTAATCCGGATTGCATCGGATATCCCAGAAAAACTCGCAATGCCGCGAGATGATATTGATTGCCGTCCCTCACCGAATTACACCCACGTGAATGGTGGAGTGCCTAGGCTCAAAACCCGTATCTAAAGTTGTGCTTTCCGACAGTTCTGTTGCCATTGAGTTAAGTTTTTCGACCAGTTCTGCAGCAGTCATCACAGCACTCACGCCTCGATGAGTTTGGCTTGAGTGCGCCTCAAGCCCATAAACTGAGGTAGACAAAGTAACCATACCCTTGTGACCGGTGACCGCTTTCACTTTCGACCCTGTAGGAGCGAATACCATGATCGTCGAGATACTAAGAGAAAAGATCAGTTAAGGGCAGGTTACTGTCCCTAGAAACAGTATTGAACTGAACTAAACGCTTAATTAATTCTAAAGAAGACATAGGTCACTCCAAAAAAAAAGGTACAGCGAGAACTGTACCTTTAAGGTTTGAAAGAGCCCACCTCAGCGTGGGATAAAAGTTAAAAAGATTACAATGCTTCTTTCACAAGTGCACAGTCGAGTCCAGTTGCAGCGTCCGCTGTAGCTGTCATGAAGCCAAAGCGAACCCACCATTTTTGGGTTAGGTTCCAGTGATTAATCATCTGACCATTGCTTTGCCCAAATGGAGGGTCACCAGGCACAACGCCGCAGAATCTAGCGGCCTCTTCTAGCGTATACATGTAGAGAGTTCCGTCACTAATATCGTTTTCAGAAACTTTACTAGTGAGCTTGCCGTTGCCGATGATTGCGTCAACATCGGCAAGTGGGAAGCCGGTTGCTTCAGCGATAATCTGATTATCTTCTTCTGAGTTGGCTCGCCAGTGTTCTACCCCTTTAAATAGAGCCTGCAGCGCCTTCACCGACAGATCCCTACGATTTTCCAGCATGTCGTTGGACATGAAAATTGCGTCAGCAATAAGCCCGCTTTCTAGCCATTGTGAATCCAGAGAGTTCGCAACGGATCGAGATCCAGGAAGAGACTCTAGTACTTCTGAGTTGAAGGGTGCCCAAAGCTCTGCAGCTGCTACTTGTCCACTGACCATGGCCGCAGCAGCGTCAGCTGCATATAGGTTTACCATTTCAACCTCATCCCATTTGACTCCATTCTGTTCGAGCCAGATCCCCATCATTATGTGAGATAAGCCGCCTTCTAATATGGCAACTTGTTTGCCTTTGAGGTCACTGGCCGATTTGATGTCTGGGTGCACAATAATATCGTCTGACCCATAACCAAGGTTAGTCAGTGCTACTAACTTGGAACCCATATCTTCGGCGGCTAGGATTGGCCCGAACTCGATAGTGCTAAGCACCACGTCTAACTTGTTAGTTGCTAACAGAGAGAAAAGCTGGACGGGGTCTTCGATTACAGTGAACTCAAAATTTAGGTCAGGAGATAAGTTATGGTGATCGGCTACGTAGTAAAAGCCGTAGCCAGGCCAGCTCCAGTGTCCAACTCTAATGGTTTCCGCTGCGTTTGCACTACTTGAGACGCCAAGCGGTAAAGCCCCGATGGCGCAGACTAGCGCTGTTTTTAATAACTTTTTAAAGGGATTGAAAATCATAAATATCCTCCATTCTGGATTGTTGTAACAGCTAAAAATAAATGCCTCAATGCGATACTTCTCGAATTTCTTCTCGCATCATTGCATACAGCATTTTTTCCATATCAAGGTATCCATTTCTACTAAATAGATCTTCTTTTTTGGAAAATCGTTGACCATCTTTAAACTCCATCGCGATATCTGCTTTTATCCGGCCCGGTTGTTTTGTAAAAAAAATAATCCTATCTGCTAAGTAAATGGCTTCCTGAATATCATGTGTTACGAGGATGACCGTTTTACTCTCGCGCTGAATTATTTCTATGACCATCTCTTCCATTTCCCATGTCACTTGAGCATCTAGGGCGCCAAATGGTTCATCTAACAGCAAAAGCTGGGGATCCTGGGCTAGGGTGCGGGCGATAGCGACTCTTTGTTTCATTCCCCCGGAAAGTTCAGAAGGGTAGGAATCGGCAAATTTGGTCAGATGTACGAGGTCAAGAAAGTGTTCCGCTCGAGATTCGAGCTCCGCTTTCTCTACTCCCTGTATCTTCATGCCATGTTGAATATTTTGTAGCGTTGTGAGCCAGGGAAAGGAGGTGTAAGCCTGAAAAACCATCCCCCGATCTGGCCCTGGCCCGACGATTGGTTTGCCATAAGACATGATCCTTCCGCGAGTCGGGTATTCAAGGCCTGCGATCAGCCTCAAAAGGGTTGTCTTTCCGCATCCAGAAGGCCCAATAAATGCAGTAACTTTATTCTTTTCAATACCCAAGTTGATCTCGTCAAGCGCAGTCACGGCTCCGTTCAGAAAGGTTTTGCTAACTCGCTCTACAACGATTGGATGAGCCATTGTCATTTGATTAATCTGGTCTGAAGTGTTCGCTTGAGAAGGAGACTTGATTGATTACTTTCTTTTGTAGATGTAAGGAAAAAGAAAATGAGCCGCTGATCTAAACAAGATATCGGTCAGCACTCCCAGAATGCCTATGGTTAGAATTCCCGCCATGATGATGTCTATGTGAAGAAATTTTGCACCTCGCATCATTACCGCACCAATTCCATCCGTCGCGGCAACAATTTCCGCGATTACTAAGTAAGTCCACGAAACGGCGATCATGTTTCTCATGGAGTCGAGGATTTGAGGTGCTGCAGATCGAAGAGCTACCTGAATTACTATATGCCGTCGATTCGCACCCATGGTTTGTGCCGACTCAACAAGCTCTTTCGGCACAGAGAGTACGTTATCCAGTATTAATGCGATCAGAAAAAAGACACAGCCTAAAAAGAGAAGCGCCATTTTCGCCACGTCTGTTGGCCCAAGATAAACGAGCAAAAGCGGGACGAATGAGGCTGCAGGCAGATACCGAAGTCCACCAACCGTCGGATTAACCAAGGCTTGGACTTTGACGAAACAACCCATGACCAATCCAAGTGGTACAGCGACGATACAAGCCACAAAAAAACTTACATAAATTCTGTAAAGGCTGACACCAATATCTAATAAAAAGCCTTTCTCTTTTATCAGATAAAAAATTTTTCCTACAATCTCATTCACGCCAGGCAAAAACTTGCGCTCTAATTCTGGCGTTGCCCAGTGCCCGATTTGCCAGATCAGGAGGAAAAGCATTAGGCCTATCAATCCAAGTACAAAGGACTGGCGGCTAGTTACTGTTCCTCGAATAGAAAAAAACTTTTCCCTCGGGGGACGGAACTTGGGCGCTTCGGTTGTGGAAGAGTTGGCCACGATGTCAGAGGTTAGGTGGACAGACTGCCTTTCGACATCGGGATTTCCCATTTATAGAGCGATTTGTAAAGACCAAGTCCCATCATGGGTTCAACCGCTGCGACAAGTCCGGATTCATAACAGTGCTTATCTAGAAAGTTCCTTAGACTGATTGGCGAATCTACGACGACCTCTACCAATAGATCGAACCGTCCCATAACCCGCATTGCGTAAACGACCTCCTCGAGATCACGGAAGTGTTCTGCAGCGGTCCCAACTCCTCGTCCTGACTGGACAGTAATGCCAAGCATCGCCCAAGAGGATTGACCTAAAGCTAGCGGGTTAGTGACCGTGATAAATTGGATTACATTCTGTTCTCGCATGCGAGTCACTCGGGTGCGTACTGTTGATTCAGATACGCTTAACTTGTCTGCTATTGAAGAAAAGGTCGCTCTACCATCGTCTTTCAAAAGCTCGACGATTTTTAGATTCAGACCCTCTAAGGCGGGTGCACCATCTTTAGAGCCTTTCACTGACGTGTCTGAGGTCTTTGAACGAGAAAAAGTGAAGTCGCGAATCCCGGCGATATCCGAAGCTTGAGAAGTTGTTTTGTTCTGTGACATAGCAGGAGTAACTATTACCTACGTATCTGAAACGAATATAGGTCTCATTGCCCTATAGATCAACGAAAATCGTTGAATAATCAACATTGAAATTTTTAATATATTCTATGAAAATGTTTATCTGGATCGGTGAAAAACCGTCGAATTATAAAAAATTCTGTTTCAAATATAGAAAAAAGTATTTTGGTTTCCTGTATGGGGAGAGCGAAACTCAACGAAATTCGGTTTCAGCTATGCTATAACGGTAAGATAAAATATGTAATTCGATGTCCTGGCCTAAAAACAAATTTATTTCTGCGCACAAATAAGCGCATCTGGAGATCTTTCTGATGGCACTTTTACAAATGGATGATTGGTATGACTTGGCAAGAGACACAAACTGGACACCAGGGTATGTCACTGAAGATGAGTTATATCCCAGCCCTCTGGCTGATAGTCACGGCATTTCCGTTGAGTCTTGGGAGACGTTCGACGAGCCATATAAGTCAACGTACAGAGATTATGTGAAAGCGCAGCGTGATAAGGATGTGGGTGCTTATTCGGTGAAGGCAGCGCTTGCGCGGGCTGAATTTTTTAAGAACGCATCGCCTCATTGGAAGGCTTTGCTGGCACTTCATTTCAGCGCTGTTTGTTGGGCGGAGTTTCATTCCGCTTCAGCCTTTGCTCGAATGACCCGATTCTCTCGCAGCCCGGGAATGCGGAATATGGCAACGATGGGTACGTTAGACGAAATACGGCACGGTCAGATCCAGATTTATTTTGCTTATGAGTTTCTTAAACATGATGCCGTCTTCGATTGGTGTCATAAATCATCAAAGACAGAGAACTGGATCATCATCAGTCTCCGACATGCACTCGATGACATTGCCCATACGCGGGATGCGAATAGTGCGGCAATCATGCTCAACATGGGTCTGGAACTTGCTTTCACGAACCTCCAGTTTGTGGCGCTTTCTGCAGATGCGGCCAAATGCGGCGACCACAGTTTCGCAACCATGTTGCAGAGCATTCAGTCGGACGAAGCGCGACACGCTCAGATCGGTGAGCCCATCGTACGAATAATGGTGGAGAACGGGAAGAAGAAGGAAGCTCAACAGATGGTGGAAATTGCGTTCTGGCGCATGTGGAAGCAGTTTTCAGCATTGAGTGGGATCGGCATGGATTACTACACACCTTTGGAACATCGAGAAAATTCTCTGAAGGACTTCATGGAGGAGTGGGTTATCGGCCAGTTTGGACGGACCATGGAAGCCTTAGGGCTCGATCTTCCATGGTACTGGGATATTCTGAAAGAAGATATCTCTAGTTTTCATCACGCCAACCAGATTGGTGTTTACGTCTATCGGGCTACCGAGTGGTGGCGGCCGATCGCATGCACTTCGCCAGCCGAACGAGAATGGTTGGAAGAGAAGTATCCAGGCTGGAACGAGACCTATGGTAAATGTTGGGATGTTATTGCGGAGAATATCCGCAACGGCGACTTTGAGAAAACAACTCCGGTTGCACCTCCTTTAATATGCAACATGTGCGGTCTAGAGGTTGTTGGCACGGCGGGAGAAGACTGGCACCCGGTGGATCATCATGTCGATATCGAAGATCGTAGATATCACTTCTGTTCAGAGCCATGCAAGTGGATCTTTGAATTAGAGCCTGAACGATACAAGGGGCACGCGAGCATTATTGATCGCGTTTTTGATGGCACGATTGGCCCTGATCCTGATGATTTCTACAACTATATGGGTCAGAGCCCAGCAGAGCGGGGGACTGATGGATATGAGTATCGTTGGGTAGATGGATATGACCAAGACCAAGAACAGGAAAAGCGTTACGCGACTGGCTAAGTCATCGCACATTTACTAAGAAATATCGCGGGAGAGAAATATGGCTCAGTTCCCACTTGCTGTGAATGTGCAGGGTGATTACGGGTACAAAGTGATTGTTGTTGAGGAACACAACACGATAAAGGAAGTGATCCAAGTCGCCGTTGATCAGATCGTTGGTGTTCTTGTCGCACCGTTTCCTGACGGGGTTACTCTGCGGGCCAGGGTGCACGGCGCAGAGCAACCTTTAGACAATAATCTTACTGTTTCGGACGCTAATTTCATTCAGATGGAAGCGCTTCAGATCTATGCGGATGTCTAGTTGTGACCGCGGATCTTGTTTTTCAAAAAGTCTGTGAGTTGGATGATGTCTGGGAAGGGGAAATGGAGGTCTTTGACGTGGGAGAGAACGAGGTATTGATCGTTCATTCGCCGGGCCAAGAAATTCGAGCGTTCGACCCTACCTGTCCCCATCAGGAATTTTCTTTGGGAGATGGAGAGTTGGAAGATTGTGTACTAACTTGTCCCGCGCACCTATGGCAGTTTAATGTCTTAACTGGAGAAGGAGTCAATCCAACTGGCACTGCGCTGACAAGCTACCCGATTAAGATCGAGGGCGAGTCAATAATGGTAGCCTTTCCAGAGCAAGAAAATTAATCCTAGGGGTAGATACCATGTCAAATTCTCAAGAGAATCGCTACGTAGGTCCCGTAATTAAAAATGGTGAAGTCGGGGAGGCGGTCGTTGAAGCAGTTTACGAGGACAATGACGGACGAAAGATTGAGATAGAGGAGCATGCTTCTTATTTCCGCATCAGGGTAGAGAAAGAATGTGTCATTCGTTTTGAAACCGTAGCAGAGATGTTAGGGAGAGATGTATCGAGAGCTGACATCGAGGCAAACATGCCCTCAATGGAAGGATTTATTCGCATTGAAGCAGATCAGATTCGGTTTCTTGCGACACCAAATTAGCATTAAGGCGTTGATGGGAATGTTCTGATCAAAGAATTGGGTTAGGACGAATAAAAGACACGACAATAAGAGACTCACAATGAGTAGCAAAGTTACAGGGATGAAGACATGGAGCAAGCTTGCAAAAAACAAGCGGCGCCCAAGTGAATACGAGATCGTAACAACGAATCTCCAGACCCGAAATCGGCATCGGGATCAGGCGTATGAATTGTCCCCCGCGCCTGATCTTGCGATGAATGATTGGTATCAAAAAAATGTTTTCGATAGCCCGTTACAACATGACGATTGGGAAGAGTTTCGTGATCCTGATGCGCTGATCTACCGTGTGTACACTCGAACTCAGGATAGCCAAGAGGAGTACATCGACGGCGTGCTAAACGAGCACAACGAGATAAATCATGATGCCGATCTGACACCAGAGTGGCTAGATCTGCTGGAAGTGCTCTATACGCCTAGGCGGTATCTTCAGACGGCGCTGCAGATGACTTCCGCATACATCTTACAGATAGCGCCAGCTAGCACAATTACAGCGTGTGCCGGGTTCCAAGAGGGTGATGAGTTTAGATGGATGCAACGAATTGCTTATCGGACACGCGAATTGCAGATTGCACATCCAAATCGGACATTTGGCAAAGATGAGCGGAAGCACTGGGAAAACGCAGCACCCTTACAGGGCTTAAGGGAGTTAATGGAAAAGACCTTGATCGCCTACGATTGGGGAGAAAGTTTTGTAGCTAATAATCTCGTCGCAAAGGTCGCTGCCGACGAAACGCTTAGAGAACTGGCAAGTACCGCACGGGCTTTTCGTGACCCACTCTTGGCAGGGCTCGCCGACAATCAGTTGCGCGATAGCGATCGTTCCCGGCGATGGAGTTCGGGTCTCGTTAAATTCTGTACTGACGCTCGTGAGGAAAATAAAGCGGTCATTCGCTCGTGGATTGCCGATTGGACGCCTTTGGCATCCCAGGCGATCACCTCGTATTGCGAGTCCCTGCCTGAGAGTGAAAATGCGGCCGAGGCGGCGATTTCAAGGATGGAGGCTTTCCATCGCAGTCTTGAGCTTTGAGGAAACCCTTAGCTAGGCCGCCACTAGGAGTGCAGTAAGTATGCGGATTCTCGAATGTGCAGAAACGGTTTAAGAACGCCAGCCCTTGAAACACTCAACTGCATATCAGGTCGCAATTGCAAACTCCGGGCTGACCGTCAAGGTAGATCATGGCGATACTCTGCTGAGCGGTATTCTGCGGGCCGGTGTGGGTGTGCCTTACGAATGTAACGCGGGGGGGTGTGGAAGTTGCAAATACACACTGTTGGAAGGAGAAGTAGCCGACGACCTTGAGGAGACTGCAGGACTTCGAGCCTCCGACAAAAGAAAGCACAAGCACCTCGCTTGTATCAGTCGACCGCAGTCGGACTGCAAAATAGATCTCAAACTTGATGCTGAGTACACTCCTAAGAATCCGCCTCAGAAAACGGAAGCGGTGTTGCATTCCGTTGAGAAGCTGACGCACGATCTTTGGGAATTTCGTTTTGACTCAACTGGACCTGCTCATTTTCTTCCAGGCCAGTATGCAAAGTTATCTCTGCCGGGAGTAGATGGGCCTCGCAGTTATTCGATGAGTAATGTTGCCAACGACGAAGGAAGGTGGCTGTTCCAGATTAAGCGGGTAGCAGGTGGGGGAGCTTCAGAAGTGCTTTTTGGAAATGCACCGCCAGACTTAAACGTCACGATCGACGCGCCCTACAGTATTGCGCACCTCCAACCTGATTCTGTCCGACCGATCATCTGTGTTGCAGGGGGATCAGGTCTGGCGCCAATGGTTTCTATTTTGCACGGGATAGCGCAACGCGATGATACTGCTGGGAATCCGATCCTTTACTACGGCGCTCGGACCGGTATGGATGTCGTAACTAAATCTTATTTTGAAACCATTCCTGGATTTAGTCCTGACGATCAATATGTACCGATCGTGTCGGAGCCGGATAAGAGTGAAAATTGGTCTGGTGCTACAGGTTTTGTGCATGATTTTTTAAAAGAAAATCTTAAAGATCACTCCAACGAGAGCGAGTACTACCTTGCGGGCCCGCCCCCTATGGTCGATGCGGTGCGTCGACTCCTCGTTCTTGATCGTGGTGTCCCGGTGGAACGACTTCACTACGATCGGTTTTTTTAATGCACCGGAGTAGGTTTATCGGGATCTAAAAGGAAATAGGCTAGCGGGAACTGGAGTCCTTCGAAAATTCATTGTAGCCCCGGCACTTTTGATAAAAACAAATAGAGATAAAAATGACGAATAGAGAAAATCATTTGCCTGCTGATGGAATGTGGCGCTGGAGGGGAGAGCCGGTATTTTCGAATACTGTGGCGGTCGGAGATCAGGTGTTTATTAGTGGTCAGCAAACGCTTGATAAAGATGGCGTCGTACTGAACCCGGGAGATATTGCTGCTCAGACGCGCAATGTCTTTGAGAATATGAAGTCATGCTTAGCCTTGCTGAATATGGAACTGGAGGATCTGGTTCGGCTCAATACCTACTACGTATTTGATGGAGAGGATCAGGAGGCCACTGCTTTCTGGGAAGATATGACCAGAGTACGTTTGGAGTATTTTCCCGACCCAGGTCCGGCGGCTACGGCGGTACGAGCCAAGGGTATGCCCTATGAAGGTCAGTTGATTCAAATAGAGGGTGTCGCGCTTAGGGGAGAGGCAAGACGAAACCGTCAACGGATTATGCCGGAGGGCAGTTGGGACTGGAGTATTGCGGTACCACTATCCCAGGGATGGAAGATCGGTAACCGTATTTTTGTCGGCGGACAGATTTCTGCGGACAAAGCCGGCAGCCCAGTGCACGTCGGCAATCTTGATGCGCAGACCCGAAATATCTATGACTATATTGGCCGCATATTATCCGACGCGGGGGCGTCATTCGAGGATCTGCTGAGGATCAAAATCTGCTTTAAATATGACAGCAGGGATTCCAAGACTGGCCAAGCCTTCGTTGAGAGGATTATGGAAATTACGGAGGATTACGTTAAAGGTGTTGCTCCGGTAATCACAGCGTTTGCTGTCGATCTTCTGTATCCTGGGTTGGACCTTGAAATTGATGCAATGGCAATTGTCGATCCAGACACGAAAATGCTCAGGCCGAGTGAACTCGGTGGCCGCTATCAGCCATCAGTGTTTTCAGATGGTGTTATGGCTGATGGTGAGATCTATGTGAGTGGCCAGACTGCTTTGGGATCGGATAATACGGTGCTGTTTCCAGATGACTTCTCAGAGCAGGCCAAGACAGTCTTTCATAGACTGGCAAAGGTCTTGGCAGAAGCAGACGCAGCCTTAGATGATGTAATCAAACTAAACCTTTTTTTCGTTGCCGACGATGACGAGGTTGAAAGCCGTTTCCATCAGGCGTGTCAGATCTGGGCCAAGATTTGTCCAAATAGTCAGCCAGCATTTACCCCGGTGCGAGTTCACGAATTACCCCAACCTGGACTTTTATTGCAAGCGGATTGCGTCGCAATCAAATAGGCCCTAATTCACAATGACAAGTTGTTTCCCAAATATAGGAGGAAGAAATGATCAGTAACCCTGTTCCCTGGCCGGACGGCGCCAAGTGCGCTTGTGCCATAACTTTTGATATTGATACCGACAGCATTTTGCACCTTGAGCATCGCGAGCGAGCGCCGACGATGCTTTCAACCATGTCTTGGCTGAAATATGACGAGATTGCGATACCGCGCATCCTTGAGGTTTATAAGCGGGCTGAGATAAAGCAGACGTTTTTCTATCCGGCCTGGTGTATGGAAAGATATCCGCATCTCGTGGAAATGATCCTGGAGGGAGGTCATGAAATAGCAGCCCATGGGTACTTGCATGAGAATCCCAATAAACTTTCGCCGGAAGATGAACTGTACTGGTTCGAGAGGCAGATTGAAGTCATCAGGAAGATGACAGGTCAGAAGCCCAGAGGGTGGAGAGCGCCTCTATACAACTACTCTAAGTACTCGATCGACTATATGATTGAGCAAGGGTTTCTATATGACGCGAGTTTGATGGGTGACGACGTCCCCTACGTGCTCGAGACAGAAAAAGGCAGCGTTATTGAATTGCCAAGCCATTGGGGCATGGATGACTGGCCGCACTATACCCATGCGCCAGATATGCACTACATGATGCCTATCAAGGCTCCGGACGAGGCGATGAACGTCTTTATGTCGGAATTCAGAGCTATGCACAAATATGGCGGATTATGGGTCACCGTCTGGCATCCCTTTGTTTCTGGCCGATTGGCGAGATGTGATCGGATGGCGCAAATGATTGAAGATATTCGTGCCGAAGGAAATGTCTGGTTTGCCAAAATGGAAGAAATCACCGCCCATATTCAAAAATGTATTGATGACGGGAGTTGGACGCCTAGAATAGATAGATTGCCTTACTACGATGAGCCAATTCCTGAACTCAAGGATGCGGGATTAGCCTGAACAAGGTGCGCCCGGCTTTTTTTGTCGGGCGCTTTTCTTTATTTTAGCTGCTTGAACGGCGTAGACTGATAGACCTCCTCGAGGATGATTTCTACCAATTCGAAGTGAGACTGGCCATTGATGTCCTCAAAATAGACATGGCTCGGCCAGGGCACGCCAACATGGTTATCTTGGGGCAGGTCTACGCTTTCGCAAACCCGCTTGATGGATTCCACGAAGGACCGGGCATCCTCGCGGATACTGATCCTCGTTGCGTCAATGTCTTCTATGCTGTTTCGGTCAATTTGCGGTGATCCAATTCCACAGGTCAGTGGCAGGTTGCGTTTGATTGCCTCTTGCTCGTAGAAGGAAACATTTACCTTGTCGGCCTCAAGACGCATGATGAAGACAGGATTCACGCTTACCTTTGCATCAGTGAGTTCCAGAAGTTTTTCCTGACTGGCGTCCTCAGCAGTTTGCACCTCCCGACGGGATCTCCGGTCTTTCTTTTTGGCGCCAGCGACAAAGTCTCCGCGAAAGTTGTTGTCAAACACTCTATCGGCATAAGCTTTGTCACGCAGCATATGCCGAATGGACCGGATCGACATCTGCATGCAGTTTTCCGGCCCTATGAAGAAGGGAGATCCAGATGCGTCTGAGAGTTCTACCCAGCCGTCGGGAAAGGTCTCAAAGTGATGATCCATCCAGGGGCCAAGTACCTCATCACCAAGGTGATCCAGTAGCGCGTTCACCGTATTGGGGTCGCTAACCACATCCGCAAGAAGCGGTTCCTGCCCGTAGATATCCGCAGCGAGGCTGTAAGGTGCAGAGATCTGCAGCAGCGGTGGTACACCGGTGAGTTCCTGTGTCGCGCTTAGAATACCGTCAATGGTTTTCGGAATTCCGATCGTAAAGTCGGGGGTCTTGAGGTCCTGCCAGTTGTTTTTGTTGATGAGAAACGCGTCCGGATCGGCACCAGGGGGAAACCGGTCCGGGTACATCATCTGTTGT
>MDTD01193862.1_pt1 | contig 14274 bp, 12 predicted proteins | sample 811221 | NCBI WGS metagenome assembly MDTD01 (sample SAMN05326646, study PRJNA326480) | marine metagenome | isolation source: seawater | place: Pacific Ocean: South West | collected 2011
CTGTTGCACTTTCCCTAAGCTTTCACTTGCCAGGTATTACCTGGTTTTTTTTCCAGTGGAGCCCGGACTTTCCTCTTGATTTCTCAAGCGATCATCGCACCATCTAATTCTATTTTAATTTAATTTAATTTTTCGTCAATAATATATTTAATACATGATTTTGAATAACTTTATAAGTTATTTTATCTAATCTACTATTTACATTATCTTGAGAATATCTTGACTGATAATTTCTAATTAACATTTTAAATTTATTCATATTATCAGATGCTTCTTTGGTATCATAACCAATAATAGATAATAGTAATAACGCTTTAGATTTTTTTGTTTTTATTTTTATATTAAAAAGCCAATTATCTAAAGGTTTATAAAATTTTTTTAAATCAGTAACCGGTTCGTAGGCGACATTAAATTTAGCAAGTGTTTTCCATGGAAAGTTTTTACCAGGATCAATTTTTCTATAGGGAGCAATATCTGAGTGTCCTAAAATATTTTTAGTATCGATCTTATATTTGTTTATCAAAAATTTTAAAAGTTTTATAAGACAATTTATGAGTTTAGAATTATATTTGCTATTTAAATTTGTTGGATAATAATCAATTTCAATTCCAATAGATGATGAATTAATATCTTCTTCATCATTCCATTTGGATAATCCTGCATGCCAAGCTCTATAAAATACGGGGACTAAATTATATACTTTACCATTACTAGAAATAAGGAAATGGCTACTTACTTTTTTTTCTCTACTACATAAATATTCTATTGCCTCTTTATTGTTTGGAAGATTAGTATAGTGTATTATTATCTTATCTGGTTTTGATTTCTTTCGATCATTGTAGTTTAATGATTTAAATTTCTTTATAAATTTCATTCAAATTTGACAATAAATTGTATACATTATGATTATGAATTTTAGTAAATTTTTTTTATTATTTTTTTTAGTCTTTGTTGTAAGTTGTTCTAATAATAACAATTTCGATAGCAAGAATGATGCTAATAATAACCCTCAAAAACCAGAATTGCTTTATGTTGAAGCAATGAAAGAGTTTGAAAAACAAAATTATGAAGCAGCAGTAGAAAAGCTTCAAAAAATATATAAATTATATCCTTTATCAAATGAAGCTATTCAATCTCAAATTATGATAGGCTTCTCATATTACATTAGGATGGAATATGAAAAGGCTATATTTAAATTTGATCAAATTATACAAAGATACCCATCACATAAAAATTTAGATTATGTATATTATATGAAAGCATTATCTAATTATGAGCAGATAAATAATGCTCAACTTGATGGAGCATATAATGAAATAGCAATCGATAATTTTAATCAAGTAATTAATAGATTCCCACTTAGTGAATACGCCAAGGATAGTTATCAAAAAATAATTTTGGTCAAGTCTAACCAAGCTGCAAAACATATGTCGATAGGAAAATTTTATTTAGATGAAAAAAAATATACTGCTTCATTAAATAGATATAAAATAGTTGTAGAAGATTATTCAGAAACAAAATTTACACCAGAAGCTCTTCATAGGATGGTTGAAATCTATTTTGAAATTGGATTAAAAAATGAAGCTAAAAATACAGCTGCAGTGTTAGGGTATAATTATCCTGAATCAAAATGGTATAAATACAGTTATAACTTACTTACTAAAAATAAAGAGGATTCATCTTTTGTTAATAGATTAAAAAAAATTTTCTAAAATGTTAAAAAAAGAGAATGATAAAAAAATTGTTAAAAGACTTAAGGAAATATCAAAATTAATTAAATTTCATAATAATCTTTATCATAATTTAGATAAACCTAAAATTTCCGATCAAGAATTTGATAAACTAGTTAAAGAAAATAATGATTTAGAAAAAAACTATCCTCATTTAATTTTAAATGAAAGTCCTAATAAAAAAATAGACAGCAAAATAAAAAGTAATTTTTCAAAAGTAAAACATAATACTCAGATGTTTTCTCTCGCAAATGCTTTCAATGAAAATGATTTAATAGATTTTATAAAAAGGTCAAAAAAATTTCTTAATTTTAAGGATAATGAGGATTTTGATTTCTATTGTGAGCCAAAAATTGATGGGCTATCCTTAAATTTAATCTATAAAGATGGTGTTCTTGTATCAGCTGCAACCAGAGGAGATGGTTTTATAGGTGAAAATGTAACTGAAAATATATCTAACATTAAAAATATTCCTAATAGACTAAATAAGAAGTTTCCAAGCTTAATTGAGATCAGGGGCGAAGTGTTTATAAATAAAAAAGATTTTACAGTAATTAACAATCAATTGAATGAAAAAGACAGATTTGCAAATCCACGAAATGCAGCTGCGGGAAGTTTAAGACAGCTTGATATATCTGTGAGTCGCAGTAGGCCATTAAATTTTATTGCTCATGGTATTGGAGAATCTTCAATTGAATATAGTACAATAAGTGAATACTATAAACATTTAGAAACATGGAACATTTATCCAAATAATTTATTCAAAAATTGTAAAGATGTTGAAGAAATTATCGACTTTTATAAAGAAATTGACAGTCAGAGAGCAAAAATTGAATACGATATAGATGGTCTTGTTATAAAAATTAATAACACAAATCTGCAGAAAAGATTAGGTTATGTAGGAAAAAATCCACGATGGGCTGTAGCACTTAAATTTTCAGCTGAAAAAGCTTCAACTACTATAGAGGCAGTAGATTTCCAAGTCGGAAGAACTGGTGCTATTACTCCAGTGGCAAGATTGAAACCTGTAAATATTGGAGGTGTTATTGTATCTAATGTATCTTTGCATAACTTTGATGAAATAAGAAAAAAAAATATTAATATTGGAGACTTGGTAGAAATTAAGAGAGCTGGAGATGTTATTCCATATGTTACTAAAATAATTAAAAAAAATAATAATAAATCAATAATAAAAATACCAACTCAATGTCCAGTTTGCCATGCTGCTACAAAGAGAGAAATAGATGAAGCAGTTGTAAGATGTTCTAATAAATACGGATGTTACTCACAAAAATTGGGACAAATTATTCATTTCATAAGTAAAAAAAGTTTAAACATAGATGGTTTTGGTGAAAAACAAGCGAAACAATTTTTTGATTTAAAAATCATAGATAATATAGATGACATATTTTATTTAGAAAATCATAAGAATAAAATTCTAGATTTAGAGGGTTGGGGAGAATTATCGTTCTCAAAATTAATTAATTCAATTAGTAAATCAAAAAATATATCGCTTGAAAAATTTATATATTCTCTAGGAATAAGATTTATAGGTGAGATAAACTCAGAGATATTAGCAAAAGAATTTACCAACTTAGATAATTTAATTAATTCAATTAAAAAAAATGATATCATTAATAATATAGATGGCTTAGGCCCTAAAGCTATTGAGTCAATTTCTGAGTTTTTTACAAATAATAAAAATATAAAAATTATTAATAACTTAAAAAAAATTCTTTTGATAAAGTATAACAAAAAAGTTACAAAAAATAATTTTTTTACCAATAAACATTTAGTTTTCACTGGAACATTATCAAAATTATCAAGAGAAGAAGCTAAATATCTAGCAAAAAGTCAAGGAGCAAGGATCCTATCTTCTATAAGTAAAAAAACTGATTATTTAATAATTGGTGCAAATGCTGGATCAAAAGTCAATAAAGCAAAATTGTTAAATATAAAAATTATAGTTGAAGATGATTTTTTAAATAAAATTAATGAATAATCTTTATAAATTTTAAATAAACTTTTTTTAATATATTTCCCTTAAAATTAATTAAAGCTTTATCTCCATCAACATTTAATATTCTACCATAACCAAATTTTGAATGAAAAACTTTTTGATCTTTTTCTAAATTGTCTAAATAAGTATTATCTTGATTAAAATCCCAATCTATATCTTTTTTTTTATTATTAATTAAAAGTCTCTTTCTACCAGGCGTAATAATATCATTAGAGAAAAATTCTTTATCAACAAATTCATTTAAAAAATTATTATCTTTTATATATTTTGAGTCATTTATTTCGACCCTATCCTCGGGCAACTCACTAATAAATCTGGAAGGTAGATTGTAATCATGTGTATTATAAGAGTATCTATTTTGATTAACATAGGTGATATTTATTTTTTTCTTTGCTCTAGTAAGAGCAACATATGCTAGTCTTCTCTCTTCTTCCAAGCCTTTGTTTCCATTTTCTTCAATAGATCTTTGACTAGGAAAAACACCTTCTTCCCAACCCGCTAAAAAAACATAATCAAATTCTAATCCCTTTGCAGCGTGCATTGTCATAAGAGTTAATGTATCGCTTGAAGTATTTGAGATATTTTCCATAACTAAAGAAACATGCTCAAGAAATCCTTCAAGATTTTGAAAATCTTTTAGACTTTCAATAAATTCATTAATGTTATCAATTCTTGATAAATTTTCTGGATTACTCGAATTTAATTGTTCTTTTTTTAGGTAATCCATATAACCAGAATCTTCAATAATAACTTTTGCCAGCTCTATATGATTAAAATTTTTTAAAGTGTTTTTCCATTTCAGTATATTTTCAATAAAGATATATATTTCAGATTTAGCTTTAGAATTAATTTTAAAATTTATTTGTTGAGCTGAGTCAAATAAGGAAATATTGTTTAATCTTGCGTTGCTATTTATTTTTTGCAATGTTGTTTTGCCAATTCCTCTTTTTGGAACATTAATTATTCTTTCAAAAGCTAAATCATCGGATAAATTATTTACAAGTCTTAAATACGCAATTATATCTTTAATTTCTTTTCTTTCATAAAATCTTAATCCTCCAATAATTTTATATGGCAAACCAAGATTAATTAATCTTTCTTCAAATGATCTAGTATGTGCTGAAACTCTGAAAAGAATTGAAATGTTACTTAAACTAACTTTATTTTTGATTAAATTTTCAATAGAATCAGAGACATATATTGATTCTTCTTTTGTCTCCCAAAAACCATGTATTGATATCTTTTCACCCTCCTCGTTATCACTCCATAATTCTTTTCCATATCTTCCTTTATTTTTAGATATTAATGCTGAAGCACAATTTAAAATATTTTTTGTCGAACGATAATTTTGTTCCAATCTAATTACTTCTGCGTTTAAAAAGTTTTTTTTAAAATTTAATAAGTTGTTAACATCAGCACCTCTCCACGAATATATAGACTGATCATCATCTCCTACACAAAAAATATTTTTATTTCCTTGATATAAGAAATGTATCCACATTTGCTGTATTGGATTAATGTCTTGATATTCATCAACTAAAATGAATTTAAATAGGTTTTGATAAGTCTCTAATATTTTTTTATTTTTTTTAAAAATTGTAATACAATGAAGAATTAGATCACCAAAATCTACACTATTTAGTCTTAGTAACTCTGTCTGATAAGTATAATATACTTTTCTTAGTTCTTCATCATTCTTTCTATATTTATTTACTTTAAGATTATCAATTGTAATTCCCTTATTTTTTAAATTATCAATTGCATTTATAAAAAACTTTGGAGATATTTCTTTTGTATCAATTTTTTGATATTCACAAATATTTTTTATAAGTTTTATTTGATCATCTGTGTCTATAATCAAAAAATTTTTTTTTAAACCAACTTCTTCATAATTTTTTCTTAATATTCTTAAGGCTAAAGAATGAAATGTGCCTACCCACATCCTATCAATAGGTAAATTTATCATAGAGGCGATTCGGGTCTTCATTTCATTTGCGGCTTTATTTGTAAATGTAACTGCTAAGATTTGTGAGGGATTAGCAAGTTTATTATATAAAATATTAAGAACTCTATAAGTTAAAACCCTTGTTTTGCCACTTCCAGCACCTGCTAATACTAAAATAGAACCAAATGTTTTTTTTACAGCTTGTTGTTGAACATCATTAAGCAAATTTAGATAACTATGTGAATTTTCTGACATTTTTTTGCTATAATATTTGATATAATATAAGTATATTCTAATTTATAAATTATTTAAATTAATATTATCTAAGAATAAAAATGAAAAGCAAATCAAAAATAATTATAATTTTTCTATCACTATTTTTTTGTTTTAGTTCTTTTGGCAATGAATCAGATCAAGTAAGCACAAATCCCGACGACTTTGAAACATCTTTTTTAGAAGATGAAATTTATGATCCTTTTGAGCCAATAAATCGAGCTATTTTTAGTTTTAATAATGCTGCTGATAGAATAGTTTTAGAGCCTGTAGCCAAAGGTTATAAAAAATTGCCTTCACCAGTTCAAAGTGGAGTTAGTAACTTTTTAAGTAATTTAAGAACGCCTCTAGTAGTTGTAAATCAAATTTTGCAAGGACAAGGAGAAAATGCAATTCAGTCTTCTGGAAGATTTTTTATAAATAGCACAGTTGGTTTGTTTGGTTTGTTTGATGTAGCAGAAAAAATTGGTTTAGAGGAGAAAGAGGAAGATTTTGGTCAGACTTTAGCAACATGGGGTATTGGTGATGGTTTCTATATTGTGTTACCTCTTTTTGGTCCATCTAATATGAGAGATACTAGTGGAATGATTTTAACCATGGTTACTGATCCGATAAATGCTTATGCTGTAACTGAAGGAGAGGCTTGGTTAGTTCCAATGAGAACTGCCGCAAATGCCGTTGATCAAAGATCAAAAATAATTGATGAAGTAAATGCCTTAAGAGATAATTCTATAGATTATTATGCAGCCGTAAGAAGTTCCTATTATCAAAATAGAAAAGCAGCAATAAATAATGTAGATGATAGTGAATTGACACCCATACCATTAATTAGTATTGAATTTGAATAGTGTATAAGAAATATTTATTAATTTTTTCAGTATTAATATTTTTTTCAAACAGCCTTTTTGCTGATGACTCTTCAAAATGGCTTAAGGGAGAGATAGATAAGATTTTATCTGCTTATCAAAATAATTTGATTTCAAATGAAGATAGATTTTTATTAATCGAAAAAACTATCAATGAAAATTTTGCAGGAGCGGGTATAGGAAAGTTTGTTGTAGGAAAAGCTTGGAGCCAAGCCTCAAAAGAAACAAAAAATATATATATTAATAATTTTAAAAGACACTTATCTTTAAATATTGCTTCAATGATGCAAGGTTATTCAAATCAAGAATATAAATTATCAAAATCAAGATTTGATGAGAAAAATAAAGTTTCTCTTATTGATATGGAAATTTTCTCTAATACAGGATCTGTTTTGGTAACTTGGCGAGTTAAAAAATCAAAAGATAGATTTTTTGTTATTGATTTACTTGTTGCTGATATATCTTTAGTTGTTACTAAAAGATCTGAATTTAATTCAATGCTCAAGAATATTGATTATGATCTAAATAAGTTTAATGAAATTCTTGAGCAACAAAATGAGGAAAGTTATAATATTTTAATTAATTGATCTGATATTTTTCAGCCATAGATTTTAAAGATATTGGCTTTATTTTCGATGCTTGTTCAGCTACTCCAAATTCTTTTAATCTTGAAATTACAACATTTTTCATTGCATTTTTCGATTCCATTAAATATTTTCTGGGATCAAAATCAGATTTATTTTTATTAAAAAAACTTCTTATCGCAGCAGTTGATGCTAATCTAAGATCTGTGTCTATATTAATTTTTCTTACACCACTTTTTATTCCTTTTTTTATTTCTGAAACAGGGACTCCATAAGTTTCTTTTATATTACCTCCATTTTTGTTAATTAAATCAACTAGATCTTTTGGCACAGATGATGATCCATGCATTACAAGATGAGTGTTTGGAATTTTGTTGTTTATATCTGAAATTCTTTTTGTATCAAGAATATCACCTGTCGGAGGTCTGGAAAATTTATAAGCACCGTGACTTGTACCTATTGCGATGGCTAGCGCGTCTACTTTAGTTTCTTCAACAAAATTATATGCCTCATCAACATCGGTTAATAGTTGATCATGAGATAGTATACCTTCAGCTCCAACACCATCTTCTTTCTCTCCTGTACCTGTCTCTAATGATCCTAAACAACCTAATTCTCCCTCAACAGAAACACCCAAAGAGTGTGCTAAGTTTACAGTTTGCTTTGTTACTTTAACATTATACTCAAAATCAGATGGTGTTTTTTGGTCTTCAAGCAATGATCCATCCATCATTACTGAACTAAAACCTAAATCTATACATTTTTTACAATCATTTGGAGATGCTCCATGATCCTGATGCATTACAACTGGTATATGATTAAATTCTTCAAGAGCTGCACTAATCATACTTTTTATAAATTTAGGGCCTGCATATTTTCTCGCTCCTGCAGACGCTTGAAGAATTACGGGACTATTCGTCTCATTAGCGCCTTCCATTATTGCTCTAATTTGTTCTAAATTGTTAACATTAAATGCAGGTACTCCATAATTATTTTCTGAAGCGTGATCAAGTAACTGACGTAGTGATATTAGTGCCATATATATTTAATAAAATAATTATTTTATTTGTATAATTAATATATAACATAATTAATACAATTATATGGATATTAATTTTCCGAAAAATTTTTTATGGGGTGCTGCAACAGCAAGTTATCAAATTGAAGGAGCAGTAAAAGCAGATGGTAAAGGTGAGAGTATTTGGGATAGATTTACACATACTCCTGGAAAAATCAAAAATAGTGAAAACGGTGATATTGCAGTAGATCATTACAATCGATACAAAGAAGATATTAAATTAATGGCAGATATTAAAATGTCAGGCTATAGATTTTCATTAGCATGGACCAGAATACTTCCTGAGGGTAGAGGTCAGATTAATAATAAAGGGTTAGATTTCTATTCTAAATTGATTGATGAATTATTAAAAAATAATATCAAACCTTTAATGACGCTTTATCATTGGGACCTTCCGCAAAAAATTCAAGATATTGGAGGATGGTCAAATAGAGATACTGCAGATATATTTGCCGATTATGCTGGAATAGTATCAAAAAAATTAGGAGACAAAGTAAATTTTATTTCAACTTTTAATGAACCTGCTGTCTTTACAATTCATGGACTTGTTGATGGATATATGGCCCCTGGAATAGCAGATATGGAACATTTTAATTCTGCAGTGCATCACGTTAACTTGGCTCATGGCAAAGCAATTCAAAATATGCGATCTATTAATAATAGCTTAGAACTTGGTTGTGTTTTAAATCTTTCACCATGCATTCCTTGCTCAGATAAAAAAGAGGATATTGAAGGAACTAAAATATATGACATGTATTGGAATAGAATTTTTCTTGATCCAATGTATAAGGGTAATTATCCAGAGAATTTTAGTAAAAATATTGAAAAATACAATAAGGAAGGAGACATAAAAGTTATCAATCAAAAAAATGATTATGTCGGTTTGAATCATTATCAGCACACAAGAGTAAAAAGTGACCCTAATTATTTACTTTCAGCAAGAGGTGCATTTGGAAATGAGAAACCTTTTAATTTAGAAGATGTTGAACTTACGTTTATGAATTGGGAAATTGTACCTGAGGCATACTATAACCAAATAATGGAAGTCAAAAATAACTACGATAACCCTGTAATCTATTTGACTGAGAATGGGTGTGCTTATCCTGATATTATAGAAAATGGAAAAATTAATGACTTCAAAAGAGTTGAATTTTATAAAAAATATCTAAGTGCTGTTAAAAAATCTATAGATCATGGTGCAAATGTACGGGGATATATGACTTGGACATTAATGGATAATTTTGAGTGGGCATTAGGTTTTGAAAAGAGATTTGGCCTGATCCATGTTGATTTTGAAACTTTGAAAAGAACTCCAAAAGAGTCTTACTATTTTTATCAAAATTTAATTATGAATAATGGTTTTAACCTTTAACTGCTCCAAAAGTCAAACCACGAATAAATTGTTTCTGTAAAATAAAAAACATTATAACTGGTGGTAAAGCACAAACAATAGAACCAGCGGCTATCAAATTCCATGATGCTACATATTGACCACGAAGTACTTGTATTCCAACTGTTACCGGACGAACTGAATCACTTTGTACAAGAACTAATGCCCAAAAATAATCATTCCATATAAAAGTAAAAATTAAAACTCCTAGTGCTGCAAGTGCCGGTCTCATTAAAGGTAATACAATTTTTCTATAAATATAGAATTCTGAGGCCCCGTCTGCTCTTGCTGCCTCAATTAATTCAAATGGTAACTCTTTAATAAAGTTTCTTAAAAAAAAAGTACAAAAACCAGATTGAAAAGCAATATGAAATAAAATTAAAGCCCACCAAGTATCATATATACCAAATTGTATTGTAATGCTTCTTACAGGCACAAGTAGAATTTGAAACGGAATAAAGTTACCAGCAATAAATGCAGCAAAAATAACCATATTAAGTCTAAATTTATGTATAGCAAGTGAAAAGCCAGACATTGAGCTAATTAATAAAGTAATTATAGTAGTTGGAATTGTAATGATAAGGCTGTTTAGAAAATATCTTGCCATTGGGCTTCTAAAAAAAACTTCTGAGTAATTTTCAAAAAAATGAATTTCAGATGGAATCCCCCAATAGTTTCCAGCATTTAAATCATCCATTGATCTTATAGAAATAAGCATAATAGAAATTAATGGTAACAACCAGGTTATAATACTAAGATATAAAAAAGTTCTGTAACGATATTGACTTAAAATTGATTGTTTTTGTATAGGATAAGGAAACATTATTTCTCATCCTTTTCATTTTGAAACAATCGATATAAAAACCAAATTATATAAATATCCATTATGACAAATAAAACAGTCGCAATCGCTGAACCATATCCCATTCTATAACTAAATATAGCTTCTTCGTACATTTTATAGGCCAATACGGATGAACTACCCCAAGGGCCACCTTTGGTCATTATGGCTACCATATCAAAACTTCTTAAAGCTCCGACAATTGTAACAACAGTAGCAATAAAAGTTGCTGGTTTTAATTGAGGAAGAATTACGTACCAAAACATATTAAACCCTAACGCACCATCTATCCTACCTGCTTCAACAATTTCTTTATTAATATTAGTTAAACCAGTTAAAAAAATTATCATTGTATAAGCAACAGATGGCCAGAAAAAAGCAAAAATAATTGCATAAGTAGCAAGAGATTCTTCAGCCAAAAAAGCTATTGGTTCTAATCCAATATTTCTAAAAACTAAATCAAGAAAACCATATTTAGGTAAATAAAACCATGAAAATATAAGACCCACTACAACTAAATTAATAACGAAAGGAAAAAAAAATAATGGTTTAATATACTTCATCTCCTTAATATTTTGATTAAGAAATATTGCAATTCCCAAACCGATTGGAATAACTAACAAACTCAATACTAACCACTTAATGTTATTAAATATCAAGGTTGGAAATTCATAATCATCAAATAAAAGTTCTTTATAATTAGCTAAACCTACCCATTTCCAATTTTTATATTCTCCAGTTAAACCAAGCAAACCTCTGTCCATTCCATTCCACTGGTGAAAGCTTACCCAAATAGAGTCTACTATGGGATAAATAACATATAATAGAAAGAGGCAACCAGCTGGTGCTAAAAAAAATATTGGTGCTAACTTTATTTGATTTTTACTAAAGTAATTTAACATAAACAAAGGCGGAAATTATATTCCGCCTTTTAACTTAAAAGAATAATTAGTTAGTTCCAAAAACTCTTTTTCTTGTTTTATCAAGTCTTGATCTAATAGCTCCAATTCTTTCAGGTTTAACCATAAATTCTTGGAAGCCTTTCATGCCATCTCCATGCATATCAGGATGAGTATCACGATCATAGAATTGAGCAATATCAGAAGCACTACTTAATACTTTAAAGCCTTGTTGCTTGAATCTATCAGATGGAGGCGAAGCATTGGAATTTGGTGTCAAAGAACCGTTTCCTTCTGCAAGAGCTTTCGCAGCCTCAGGATTTGATAAGAAAGCAAGAAACTTTTTTGCATCTTCTTTATTCTTAGCTCCACTTGGAATATGAAAGGTGTCAGTTGGGGCATCTTCAGCCATGCCTACACCATCATAAACTTTTGGAAACTGAAAATAATCAACATTAGCTGCAACTCCAGCATCTTCAAAGAAGGGTACTACAAAGTTACCCATTAAGTACATAGCGGCCTCACCATTAATCATTGGTGTAATTGCTTCCTGCCATGACAATGATGCATGGTTTTCAAGATAATAACCTGCATTGGATAGTTCTGCCCACTTGTTGAATACATCATCCAGTCTTGGATCTTCATAGCTTGCATTACCAGCCATTAAGTCCATATGAAATTGATATCCATTTATACGCATATTCATGTAGTCAAACCAAGCCGCTGCTGTCCAAAGATATTTTGTACCAATTGTAATAGGTGTATAGCCATTTTTCTTAAGCATAGCGCATACCCATTTAAATTCTTCAAAATCTCTTGGTTCATTTAAACCAAGTTTATCAAAAATATCTTTTCTGTAATAAACTCCCCATTGATAATATGCATATGGAACTCCGTACTGCTTGCCATCTACAGTTAGTGAACCTTTTGATGCAGCCATTGAGTCGTTTAAACCAGCGCTTTCCCAAACATCAGAAACATCTTCTAATAAACCCTGATCAACAAAAAATTTCATCCTGTTACCTGCAAACCAGACTGCAATATCAGGTGCGTCTGCTTGAAGAAAGTTCCTTATAGCAACTTTATATTCTTCATGATCAAAATCATTAACCACGACTGTAACTTCAGGATGAGCTTTATCAAATGCATCAATATAAGCATACATAACTTCTTTAGCTCTCGGGTCAGATTGGTTATTATTAATTACCAAAGTTCCAGCTAAAGAAGAATAAGCAAAAAATGATACAAATAAAGAAATTGTTAGTTTCATAAATTTCATACTTTTCTCCCAATTTTTAATAAATGTGTAACCAATAGCATAATAGGTAATTTTGAAAAGTTATAATTGATGTATGGTGGGCCCTCGAGGACTTGAACCTCGGACCACTCCGTTATGAGCGGAGCGCTCTAACCAACTGAGCTAAGGGCCCTATAAATTGAGGTAATACATATCAAAAGTGGAAGTTTCAATTAAATTATATCTAAATTTTTATTTTTAAAAGATCGTGGCCAATTATAGGATTCTTACCAAAATCATCTTTCACAATTTTTTTCAGTCTTTTTTCATTAAATTTTGTTGGAACTAAATGGGTTAAAACAAGTTTTTTACAATTTGAGAGTTTTGCAACTTTGCCTACTACTGATGAAGGCGTATGATAATTTCTTACATTATGAAGAGTCTTTGAGGTTCGCATCTTATTTACTTGCTTTAATTCCCCATCAATAAAAACTTCATGTAAAAGTACATCTGCATTTTGACTAAACTTCATAATATTTTCACATGGTCTTGTATCACCGCTGATTGTTAATTTTTTTCTTTTATGAAAAAAATTAAATCCATACGCATATTTTACTGGTTTATGATCAACTTCAAAATAATCAATAGATAAATCTTTTAGTTTTATTTTACCTTTAGATTTAAATTCTTTCACAACTATATCAAAAGCCGCAGTTGATGATCTTGCTTCGTATTTAATCCTTTGAGATCTCTCATCTTTCCAGGTACTCATTATATTTTTTATAAATTTTTTTGTACCTATAGGTCCATATATTTTCCAAGGAGTAATTTTATAAGAGTGCCATGATGATATAATTAATTGATATATATCGATGACATGATCTGAGTGGAGATGGGTTAATAGTAATGCGTCTATGTCAGCTGTAGAAACTTTAATTTGATCAAGTCTTTGAGTTACTCCTGAGCCACAATCTACTAATACTTTACAACTAGTTGTTGTTACTAAATTTGCTGGACCGAATCTTTTGTAATCAACTTTTGGACACCCAGTCCCAAGTAAAATCAATTCCATTATTCATCCAAAAATGTTTTTAGCTTTCTTGCTCTAGTTGGGTGTTTTAATTTTCGAAGTGCCTTGGCTTCAATTTGTCTTATTCTTTCTCTAGTAACACTAAACTGTTGTCCAACTTCTTCAAGTGTGTGATCACTGTTCATTCCAATACCAAATCTCATTCTTAAAACTCTCTCCTCTCTTGGAGTTAGTGAAGAAAGTATTCTGGTAGTAGTATCTCTCAAAGAACTTTTAACTGCAGCATCTATAGGGATTAGAGCATTTTTATCTTCAATAAAATCACCTAATGAACTATCTTCCTCATCACCAACAGGAGTTTCTAAACTTATAGGTTCTTTA
>MDTD01141681.1_pt1 | contig 14273 bp, 11 predicted proteins | sample 811221 | NCBI WGS metagenome assembly MDTD01 (sample SAMN05326646, study PRJNA326480) | marine metagenome | isolation source: seawater | place: Pacific Ocean: South West | collected 2011
AGCGACGATGGCCGTTAGATCAGGATGTTTCTGAATGAGTTCAGCAGCAGCTTTCTCGCCACTTTCCTCGGAAAAGTTACCAACAGCAAAGGGCAAATCTTCAAATGCGATGCCATTCGCTTCGGCGGCATCCTTCACGCCGAGGAAACGCTGCTCGATGTCAGGGATGGCGATAATGCCAATACGCCGATGCCCCAGATCAATCAAGTGCTGCATCATCAACTGGCCGCCCGCATGGTTATCGCTCCTGAGGGTATGCGTATGTGCATGATGCCCCAGCACGACACATGGCAGCTTGACCTGTGTCACGGCGTCGATAATTGGCGTAATATTGAAGTGCCCGTCGATGATAGCCCCGTCAAGGTAGCCACCCGATAATAGATTCACAAATGTGGGGTCAAGTTCACTATCTGCTGTGACTTTGGGCGAAGAAATAAGCATGTGATAACCGTTATCACTGCAATACGCTTCGATGCCCGACAAAATTTGCAACGATGCCAACGCTGTGAAGGGCGTATCATAGACACGAGGGAAGATAGCCGCGATGATTCGTGTTTTGCCAGATACAAGCGCCCTGGCGGCGAAGTTAGGCCGATAGCCCAACTCGATACTCGCCTGGATCACGCGCGAACGTGTCGCTTCGGAGTATTTTTCCTTGGTTGAATTCGACAAAATACGCGAGGCAGTTGAAGCCGATACCTTAGCGCGTTTGGCGACATCACGAATCGTTGTCAACGTAAATAGCCCTCAAGAATGACGTGACTTATTTCAATATTTTCTGCCAACTGCCACGCCAAAATAGTTTCAATAAATTCAAAAATCTGCGCTTTTTTAGATTTATACAAATGACTATATCCACAAAATTGGATTTATGCAACCGTTTGCGTGATTTTTCAGTTTTGTCTATAATGCGCTTTAATTGACAAATGCCTTATTGAAAAAAGACATTCTTTGCATAGAGGGTCTGTTCATCATCTTGTTGTGAACAGCGGGTGAGCTACCTAAGTAGGACAACAGAATACATCTTTTGATCAATTACGCTTATTTAAAAAAGGATTTGTACAAGTGCCTCCAAAACCCAATATTCTCCTGATTGCAATTGATTCCATCCGTGCAGACCATATGAGTTGTTATGGGTATCCGCGCTTGACGACGCCGCACATCGACCGATTTGCGCAAGAAGGTGTCTTGTTCGAGCAGACCTATAGCGCTCATATCCCGACGACGCCAGCCTATGCCTCCATGCTGACGGGCATGGATTGCTTCAGCACCCAGGTGGTGGCACTGCGTCATAAAGATGGCTTGCGCCCAGAAGTTAAAACGATGGCTGAAATGATGCGCGACCAGGGCTATAACACGACCTGCGTCGGCTTTACGGGTAACCCCAGTTCGCGCGGGTTCGATACTTACCTGGATTACGCCGCCTGGGGCAGTTGGAACGAAGGCCGCAGCCCCAAAGCGGAAAATCTGAATGAAGTCGCGCTGCCAGAATTGGATCGTCTGGTAGCAGATGACAAACCCTGGTTTATGATGCTGCGCCATATGGACCCGCATGCACCCTATTTGCCACCCGCGCCCTTTGAGCGCATGTTTTTTCATGGGGATGAAACCGACCCGGCTAACAAGTCGATGGACCCGGTCATGAGCTTCAAGCCGTTCCGCGATTTCTTTGCCTCGTGGATGCCACCGTGCATTTCGGATAAAGATTATGTGATCGCCCAGTACGATGGCGCGATTGCCTACATGGATGCTGCTATCCAGTCGATTTTTGCGGCGCTGGAAGAACAGGGCATCCTGGATGAGACCATCGTTATCATCAATGGCGATCATGGCGAGACGCTCTACGACCATGAGTGCTGGTTCGATCATCACGGCATGTACGATAACGTGCTCTATGTACCGCTGATTATCCGTTACCCGTCCAAGCTGCCCCAGGGTAAGCGCGTCACAGGCTTTAACCAGCATAAAGATCTGCTGCCGACGATCCTTGAACTGGCCGAAATCGACCCGGCCTCCATTGATTACCCTTCCGATCTGCGCTTTGATGGTCGCAGCCTGACCGCGCTCATCCAGGGTGAGGAAGCCTCCTTCGAAAGCGAGATGTACATCACCGAATGCACCTGGATGCGTAAGCATGGTTGGCGCACCCCAGAATGGAAGCTGATGATCGCTCTGGAGCCGGACTTCCACTTCAAGCCAGAAGTCGAACTGTATAATCTTGTCGAAGACCCCGAAGAAAATCACAATCTGGCCGAGCAGGAGCCAGAAGTTGTGGCCTTACTCCGTAGCCGTATGGATGCCTGGATCGCCAAACGGGAATCCGAAACAGGGCTGCCCAACCCGATGCACCATCAGGGCGACTGGCACGGTCACGAAGGCGTCGGCGCGTTCAAGACATCCCAGCAAGCCTATGACACCCTGCATATTGGTGATCCCAACCAGGCGGCTAGCTTACAGGCGAAATCTCGCCAAACATCGGAAGATGCTGAGTCCGCCGACGAAGCAGACGAATAACTGAATGATTTAGTTTTGATAGAAAATAGTAACGGAGATTGAAAATTATGTCTTTGAGAGTGGCAATTGTGGGCATGGGCAACATTGGCAACGTCCATGCGCGTGTCTATAGCCAACATCCCGATGCCGAACTGGTCGCAGTCTGCGACATCATTCAGGAGAAGTCCGATAAGGCTGCTGAGGACTATGGCTGCCAGGGCTTCTACTCCGTCGAGGAAATGCTCAATAGCAATGTCGAGTTCGATGCCGTTAGCGTCACCACCGCTGGTGTAGAAAACGGTGGCGATCATTATGAGCCGACCATGCAGCTTTTGCGGGCAGGCTATCCGGTACTCGGCGAAAAGCCCATTTCCAATGAAATTGACAAAGCTGCCGAGATGGTCGCTTTTGCCAAAGAGCAGGGCATTCGCTACGGGGTCAACCTCAACCATCGCTTTACCCCCGCTGCCGCTAAAGCCAAAGGTTGGGTGCTGGAAGGCCGCCTGGGTGAGATCAACATGATTGATATGACCATGTGGATCAACAACCCCAATGAAAGCGCCCCGCATTTCCATATGCGCGCCCTGCACCCGCACTCCTTTGATGTCATGCGCTACTTCGCCCAGTCAGAGGTCGCCAAGGTACAGGCCTTCTTCAAGAAGGGCAAAGGCCGCACAATCTGGTCCAACGTCCAGGTGAATGTGCTCTATGAAAATGGCATTATCGGTCACCTGCGTGGTAGTTACGAAGGCAACTTCGGCGCTGCCGGGACCTATGGCCTGGAAACATTGGATGTGGTCGGTTCAGAAGGCCGTTTTGTGCTGCGTGATGCCTGCGAAGAACTGACGTATTATCCACGCTATGATAAGGACATCGAGACGTTTGAAAATCTGGGTGGCATGACGCACTTCAGCCAGACGTTTAACAGCCGCCTGTCACGTTGGGTGGAGCAGAACATTGAGCAGGTGGCCCCGGAAGACGTGGACGCGTCGGGTTTGGATGCGCTGAAATCGCAGCAAGTGATCGAAGCCGCCATTGAATCCTGGGAGACAGGGAAGGTCATCGAGTTGTGATTACGATTATCGGGCGTGGGCATTCCGGCACACGCGCAATTTCTCACACGCTCTATGCCAGCGGCGTCTACATGGGCGCGACCTTAAACCCGTCTGGCGACCTCATACCGCCAGAGGATATGTATGACGCTTGCCGTGTCTTTGGCCAGTATGTCAAATGGAATGGTGGCCTGTCCTGGGATTTCAACCAGGTTTTGGAAATGCCTATCCCAGATGAGTTTACCGAACTACTCAACAGCTACCTGCAATCTGTACTAGAACATCGCGGTACGCTCAAAGGCTGGAAAATCCCGGAAACGACGCTGGTCTACCCCTGGATTGTGCGCTTGTTCCCAGAGATGCACTACGTTTTCTGGATACGCAACCCGCGCGATTGCATCCTGGGTCGGCATATCACCGACGATATAAGCGATTTCGGCATCGAACATCCCCAGGCGGATGACGAACGCCACCTGCGGGCTATCTCCTGGAAATACCAATATGACCTCGTGCGGGCGACCCCCAAACCTGCAAAATGGCTGGAAGTTCGCTTTGAGGATTTTGTGCTCAATCAAGAGGCGACGGTGCAGCAGTTAGAAACGTTCTTGGAGATACCCTTGGCGCGTATCATCGTCCGCCCAGAAGCCGTTGATCGTTGGAAGAAGGACGATGGCGTCAATTACTATGACTTTTTTGAACCCGCTATGCGGGAATATAACTATGTAATACCGGAGGACTCATGACCTTAAGAGTCGCTGTCATCGGCATGGGACCGATTGGCAATCGTCATGCCATGCTCTATAACGAAGACGAACTTGCCGAATTGGTCGGCGTATGTGACATCATTAAAGAGAGGGCCGACGCAGCATCAGAGCGTCACGGTGTCCCGGCTTTTTATGATGCCCCCACCATGTTAAAAGAGTTGGCCCCGGATGTCGTCAGCGTGACAACCGGCGGCTATGAAAACAGCAGTGACCATTACCTGGCGACGATCCAGGCGTTGGAAGCAGGCTGTAACGTTCTTGGCGAAAAGCCCATTTCCAATGAAATCCCGCCAGCGGAGGAGATGGTCGCTAAAGGCAAAGAGATGGGCGTCTGCTATGGCGTCAACCTCAACCATCGCTTTACGCCTGCCGCGCGGTTAGCCAAATCCTGGGTGGAAGAGGGCAAACTAGGGCACTTGTTGTTCGTCAACATGGCCATGTGGATCATGAACCCTGCGGAAACCTCACCCTATTACCACATCAAATCCTTGCACCCGCACACTGTTGATGTCATGCGCTACTTCTGTGGCGATATTGAAGCCGTGCAGTGCTTTGCAACTAAAGCGCCAGGACGTGCCATCTGGTCAACGGCCCAATTCAACTTCCGCTTTAAGAACGGCGTCGTCGGCTCCTTGACGGGCAGCTACGACATTGAGCGTGGCCATCCCATGGAGCGCTGCGAAGTCGCCGGGACAGGTGGCCGCTTCGTCTTAGAAGATATGTGGCGCGAGCTGACCCTTTATCCAGCCGGAAATTTACAAAAGACCGTCTACACGGATCCGCTGTTTGGGGGACACCACAACTTCGTCAACACCTTCCGTGAGCGTATTCATTGCTTCTTGCAGCAGGTCACCGATGGTGTCGCGCCAGAAGACATCGACGGTAGCGCAGCCGATGCCCTGGCCGCGCAAAAAGTCCTGGCCGCTGCCATCGAGTCTCTGGAAACGGAATCGGTCGTTTATGTTAAATAGACCAGCAAATAAGCTGTTTTAGGAAGTGCTATGCGCCGTATTTTGATTACTGGGTCGAATCGTGGCATTGGTTTGGCCCTCGTTCGTCACTATGTGCAGACCGATGCCCTCATCCTGGCGACTTGCCGCAGGCCAGGGGCCGCGGACGAGCTACAGCAGCTTGCCGCCCAACACGCCGACCGCGTCAAAGTGCTGCAACTCGATGTCATTGATGCGCAGTCGATTGTGGGCTGTGTCGATGAGGTTCGCCAGCATACCGATGGCCTGGATATGCTGGTCAACAATGCGGGTATCTTGCCCGGTGGGGTTGATGATCGCGATGCCAACATCAGCCACCTGGGCGATCTGGAAGCCGACGCCATGTTGCAAGTTTTCCGCGTCAATAGCATATCGCCCGTGCTAGTGACCCAGGCTTTTGTACCCTTGTTGCGTAATGGCACCGACGCACGGGTTATCAACGTTTCGTCCGATGCCGGGTCAATTACGATGCGTAGCAACGGCTGTGATTACAGTTATCCGGCCAGCAAAGCTGCCCTCAACATGATGACGCGCTGTCTGGCAGGCGATCTACGCGCTGATGGCATCCGTGTGATTTCCGTGCATCCTGGCTTCATCAAAACCGATATGGGCGGCGTCAATGCCACTCTGACGCTCGATCAGGCTATCCCGTCGCTCGTCCAGACCATTGATGGCATCACGCTGGGCGACACGGGCCAGTTCTTTAACTGGGACGGCAAAAAAGTAGATTGGTAAATAGAACGCTGCCGCCATCATCTCTTATGGTGGCTTTTTGCTTGAACTAAGCTTATTAAGGAGATAGATCCCCATGAAAATTAGCGCAAATTCGGTTCTCTTCGGTGGTTATGATATGGAAACCGCCTTCAAGTATCTGGCGATGGCGGGCTACGATGGCATCGAACTTTCCGCGATTGATGGCATGAGCGAACATCTGGTGCTGGATCGCTGGCAGGAAGTCGCCCCGCAAATCAAACAACTCGCTAAGGACTACAATCTCGAACTATTGGCGATAGAACAGCCTTCGCGTGACAAAGCCATCATGGAAAAAGCCATGCAAGCCGCTGTGGAAATCGGCGTGCCGATTATCAATTGTGGGCCAGGTGGCTCCGATCAGGATCCATCCACGCTACAAGGGACCATCGACGAATTGGGCGAGTTGACTGTCATGGCGGAAAAATATGGCGTCATCTTGTGTGTGAAGGCCCACGTGGGCCGCGCGGTCTATAACACGCCGACCACACTCAAAGTCATGGATGCCATTAGTTCGGATAACTTTGGCATCGACATGGACCCCTCGCACATCCATCGCGCCGACGAAAACCCGGTTGAGGCTATCGCTGCCGTCATTTCGCGCGTTAAACACGTTCACATCCGCGATTGCAAAGGTCGCCAGCATGGGCCGGGTAAGCCGGAAGATCAGGCGAATGGCCGCGGCGACATTGACCTTGTCGGCTATATCCGCGTCCTGCACGAAAATGGCTACACTGGGCCACTTGATCTGGAGATTATTGGTGCAAAAGACTACACCCTGGAACAATGCTGCACGATTGCCGCTGAGTCTCGCGGACATATGCAAGCCTGTCTCCAGGCATGTGGCGCACGCTAGGCGGATAATATGACCGAAATCACAAACCTCAGTTGTGAATACCGCGAGAATCCGCTCGGCATTGATGTCCTACAACCACGCTTCAGTTGGCAGCTAGCGACAGATCGCCAGGGTGCGCGTCAGACAGCCTATCACGTACTGGCCGCGACGGACCCGAATAAACTGACCATAGAATCTGCTGACCTTTGGAACACGGGCAAGGTCGATTCTGATCAGTCGGTACAGGTGGCTTATCAGGGCGGCGCACTGTCATCGCGCCAGCGCGTCTACTGGAAAGTCACTGTCTGGGATGAGACAGACGCATCGTCAGAAAGCGACGTCGCCTGGTTTGAGATGGGATTGCTCAACACTGATGATTGGCAAGCTGAGTGGGTCAGTACCTCGCTGATGAGTAGCCCTTATGCCGCCGTGCCTGTGCCCTTTTTCCGTAAGCCATTTAATGTAGGCGAGGTCGTTTCTGCTCGCTTGTATATAACCGCCCTCGGTCTGTTTGAATGCTACCTCAACGGCCAAATCATCGGCGATGATGTCCTCACCCCTGGCTGGACTGACTATACTAAGCGGGTTCAGTACAATGTCTATGATGTCACCCAACACCTGCAAGCGGGTGACAACGTCATAGGGGCTATTGTTGGCGATGGCTGGGCGGTTGGCCATGTCGGTATGGGCAGTCGCCAGGTCTACACGCGCCAGCCAGCCTTATTGGCACAGCTAGAAATCACCCTGGCAGATGGCTCCAAACAGGTTGTCGTTACCGATAGTAGCTGGAAGCATCAGTTTGGCCCCATCGTTGAAAGTGACCTCCTGCACGGTGAGTCCTATGACGCTCGCCTGGAAATGCCCGGTTGGCACAAAGTCGGCTTTGACGATGCTTCATGGTTGCCAGTCGTCGTGCAGCCGGACAATGGGGCGCAGCGTGTCGCAACCAATGGTCCGACTGTCAAACGCATCGAAGAACTCAAACCCATTGCCGAGCCGACGACCCAGCATGCCTTCCTAGGGCCGTTGTATACCTATGACCTGGGCCAAAACATGGTCGGGCGGGTGCGCTTCAAAGGGAGTGCCCCGGCAGGCACGACTGTTACGCTGCGCTTTGCCGAAGTGCTTAACCCCGATGGCTCGCTCTATACGACCAACCTACGCAGCGCGCGTGTCACGGACCATTACACCTTCAAAGGCGAGGGTGAAGAAGTCTGGGAACCGCGCTTTACGTTTCATGGCTTCCGCTATGTGGAGGTATCAGGCTATCCCGGCGAAGTCGATAGTGACACCATTGTGGGCGTGGTCCTGCACTCCGATATGGTCCCAACAGGCGATTTCAGTTGCTCGGACCCATTGCTCAATCAGTTGCAGCACAACATCCAATGGGGCCAGAAGGGTAACTTTCTTGATGTGCCTACCGACTGTCCACAGCGCGATGAGCGCCTCGGCTGGACAGGAGATATTCAGGTTTTCGCCCAGACAGCCGCTTTCAACATGCATGTCGCGGGCTTCATGACCAAATGGGCCAACGATGTTTCCGATGCCCAAAATGAACTGGGAATGATCCCGGCGGTGGTGCCTAATGCACTAGACATGGCGGATGGGGGTCCGGCCTGGGCTGACGCGGGCATCATCTGCCCCTGGACCATTTACCAGAGTTATGGCGATGTCCATATCCTGGCCGATAACTACGCCGTCATGACACGCTTCATGGATTATTTGGAGCAAGCCAGCCCGAACTACATTCGTTGTGCGCCGGACTTTGAAGGCTGGCCCGGTTTTAGTGATTGGCTGTCGATAAATGCGACCACCCCGCGTGATCTCATCGGCACGGCCTTCTATGCTTACGATGCCAATCTCATGGCCCAGATTGCTGATGTGCTCGGCAAGCCCGATGACGCGGCCAAATATCGCAAGCTGTTTGCCGACGTCAAGCAAGCTTTTCAGGATCGTTTCCTGAAGGGCAGCACAGCCACCAAAGAGCAAGACGAATATTCCGCACGCCGCATCCAGATGGATAACGCCGATGCCATTTCGCAGGGTAACTTAAAAGTCGTCGATTACGGCCCTGTGACCTCGGACGTTTTCAATACCAATCTGTTTAATCCCACCCAGACGTCCTATGTGCTGGCACTGCACTTCGACCTGCTGCCGGAAGACATGCAGGTAACAGCGGCGGATGAACTTGTCGCGGACATCCAACGCCGCAATATGCACCTCTCGACGGGTTTCGTCGGGTCGCCTTATATCGCCCATGTGCTTAGCACATTCGGTAAGCTCGATGTCGCCTACCAACTGCTGAACCAGCAAACATGGCCCTCCTGGCTGTACTCCGTGACGCAGGGCGCAACCACCATCTGGGAGCGCTGGGATGGTTGGACGGAAGACAATGGCTTCCAGGACCCAGGCATGAACTCGTTCAATCACTATGCCTATGGTGCGATTGGCGCGTGGCTATATACGGTGGTCGCTGGCCTCAACGTCGATCCAGAGCAACCCGGTTACAAGCATACGATCATTCGGCCACAGCCCGGTGACGACCTGACCCATGCCAGAGCTTCGCTGAAAACCGACTATGGCTTGCTCAGCAGCCGTTGGCAGCTATTAAACGGCAAGTTCGAGCTAAACGTTGTTGTGCCGCCCAACACCAGCGCGACCGTCCACCTGCCAGATTCCGTTTCTGGCGATGTGATCCTGAACGGGCAATCGGTGGCTGGCAAAACACATGATGTGTCAGCCGGAACGTACACATTTACTGTCAGCTAATCGCGTTTTTCTTGTCATAACTGGAGCCGTCTGAGAACAGGCGGCTCCTTTCTTATACCAATCTGCTCGCCAAACCTCGCCTGCGATTTTCAACTGCGCTACACTTGGCTTGATTCATGACTGAAACGTACATCTTAAGTCGATGTATCCAACTCCCTAGAAAGTAGATAGACAATGCGTATTATTGGCCTCATGTCGGGGACCTCTGCCGATGGCGTGGATGTCGCGCTCTGCGAGATTTCTGGCCAACCCGGCGATATGCAAGCCAGCATCCTGGCAGGCGATACCTATGCTTATAGCAGCGATATGCGCCAGCGTATTCTGGATGCCTGTGATCGCCAGAAAAGTCGCGTCGATGAAATCGCCATTCTCAATACCGATATTGCCGAGGTGTTCGCGACGTCAATTGCGCAATTTGCGGATGCCAACGGCTTTGCCCTGGATACCGTCGATTTGATTGCCTCGCATGGCCAGACCTTGTGGCACAATGTCCTGCCCGATGGCAGCGTCAACGCCTCATTTCAGATAGGCGAGTCGGCAGTTATCGCCGAGCGAACAGGCATCACGACGATTAACAACATGCGCGCCCGTGACATCGCCGCGGGTGGGCAGGGCGCACCCCTGACGGGCTATGTCGATTGGTTGCTGCTGCGCCATCCGTCGCATTGGCGCGCCATCCAGAACATCGGCGGCATGGGTAACGTGACCTTCTTGCCGCCTCTGAGCGATACGCAATCCCAGCCAATCGCCTTTGATACGGGTCCCGGCAATGCCTTGCTCGATGTCTCCGTCATGCACTTCACTGACGGCCAGCAAACCTACGACAAAGACGGATTGCTCGCCAAACAGGGCCGCCTTGACGAAGAATGGCTGCACGATTTGCTACAGCATCCCTACTACCAGCGCGATTATCCCAAGACAACCGGGCGCGAGATGTTCGGCACAGAAGCTGCCCTTGAGCTAATTGAAGAAGCCCAGGCGCGTGGTCTTGACCAATATGCGATCATTTCTACGTTGACCGCGCTGACGGCGACCAACATCGCCGATGCTTATGAGCGTTTCGCTCCGGCCCGTATCGATGAAGTGATCTTAGGTGGTGGCGGTCATCACAACCCGTTCATGCGCTCCCTGATTGAGCAGTATGTCGCTCCGGCAACGGTACTCAGCCACGAGGACATCGGCATCAGCAGCGACTTCAAAGAAGCGCTGGTGTTTGCTGTATTGGCCTACGAAACCTGGTATGGTCGCCCCGGAACGCTGCCCGCGCTGACAGGTGCCAAACAAGCTGCCATCCTCGGCCAGATTACCCCTGGCGACAATTATGATGCCTTGCTGCGCCAACGATTTACGGCATCTTAGGCCCTCATATGCTGAAAATCACGCCGTTCAAAAAACATCATGCTGAGGCCTGCGCCCACATCATGGCCAGCAATCCGCTGTGGCAGCGTTATAACGTCACGGAAGAAAAGGCGCTGCGCCTCTTCATGTCGTCACCGAATGATGAGGCGGCCCGTATTGACGTGGCCCTGCTTGATGAAGACGAACCCATGGGCTTCATCTGGTACTATATACGGGGCACGTTCTTTTCTGGAGGGTATATTCGTCTGGTCGGTGTCAGTACCGAACATAAGCGGCTGGGCATCGGTACCGCGTTGATGGATATTGCAGAAACGACGATTTCACAGCATACTCCAGATACTTTTCTGCTGGCATCAGACTTCAATACAGCAGCACACGCATTCTATCGCCAACATGGCTACCAGCATGTCGGCCAGTTGCCAGATTTCGCAATGCACGGCATAACTGAGTTAATCTTCTGGAAACGCACGTCATAAACCCATACGTGACGTCTATATATTCCACCCACGTATGCGAACCACGCAAAGGAGGCTGACCGCAGAAAATTATGCTAATCGAACAAACTCTTTATCCGCTATAGGTGCAAACGAGGACATTATGAAAAAGCTTACTACTCTTATTCTTGTTCTTCTCGTCGTGTTGGTGGCTGTGCCCTTCACCAGCGCACAGGATAACACCCTGATTTTAGGCCGTGCCGTTGATGCCACTGGCCTGGACCCGCATACACAGACCGCTTTCGCGTCACTTCGCTTGCTAGAACTCATTTATGAGCCGCTCGTCACGACCGACCAGGATTTGAACCTGATCCCAGTGCTGGCAACCGACTGGTCTTTCTCCGATGATGGTCTGACCCTGACCTTCAACCTGCGTGAAGGCGTGACTTTCCATGATGGCTCGGCATTCACAGCCGAAGATGTCATCGCGACTTTTGAGCGCATCCTTGATGAAGAAACGGCCTCAGCCGCCGCCACCAACTATGCCAGTATCGAAAGCATGGAAGCACCCGATGACTTGACTGTGGTCTTCACCTTATCCACACCGGACGCACCGATTGTTTCCGCGATGGCCAGCACCAATGCCGTCATCCTCTCGTCGGACGTCATCGCCAGCGAAGACCCGGCCCTGGTAACAGTGGGTACCGGCCCCTTCATGCTGGAAAACTGGACGCCAGATGATAGCACTTCCCTGACAGCCAATCCCGATTGGTGGGGTGAAGGCCCATTTGTCGATGGTATCGAAATTCGTATCATCCCCGACGAAGCATCCATCCTGGCAGCCCTGCGTGCTGGCACAATCGACTTCGCCTTGCTGAACGATCCGCTGGTTGCAACCCTGCTGATTGGCGACGATTCTATTGATCTGTATCGCACCCCGACCCTGTCCTACAACGTGCTGCAACTGCGCGCCGCTGTCGAGCCGCTGGACATCCTGGAAGTGCGTCAGGCCATTTCCTGCGCCATTGATCGTCAGGAAGTCATTGATACAGCTGCTCTCGGTGAAGGCGTCGTTACGGGTCCGCTGACTATGGCCAGCTTCGCCCTGCCGACTGACGAACTGTTCTGCTACGAGAAGAACCTCGATATGGCCCGTGAACTTCTGGCGACCGCTGGCATGGAAGATGGCTTCACGCTGCCCGTGATCGTCGCCAATGCGGAGCCGCCAACGGCGTCTTCCATCGCCCAGAACATCCAGTCACAGCTTGCAGAAATCGGCATTACCGTCGAAATCGAATCGCTGGAATTCGGCACCTATGTTGACCGCTGGCTGGGGGGTGACTTCACCGCTGCCGTCGCGCTTAATGGTGGCCGCATCGATCCCTATACCATGTACTCCCGTTACTGGCAGGTGGATGCTCGCTTCCAGGAAACCGCGGGTTACTTGGATGACACCCTCGACCAACTGATGAAAGCTGGCCAGGCCGAAACCGACGAAGCCGCACGTTATGAAATCTTCGCTGAGTTCCAACAACACTTGGCGGAAACCAGCCCCTGGATTTGGCTGTACTCCGGTTACACCTATACCGCCGCCCAGCCTTACGTCACCGGTTGGACGCCCAACGCCAGTGATGCACTCTACTTCCTGAGTGCCGTCCAGGTCGATAAGTAAATCCTGACGATATCGCACTGAGCCATAGATAGACTGAGGGGAGCTGTATAGCTCCCCTCTATAGACTGACTTGATATAGACTTCTTAAAATACAAAAGCTGTAACACATGGTTCGTTATCTGACACAACGCTTTATCACCCTGATTCCCATGTTGATTGGTATTTCGATCATGGTGTTTGGGGCCATTCGTCTGGTCCCTGGGGATTTTATTACTGCCCAGTTAGGGACTGAGGCTGGTATGCTGTCCGATACACAGCGCGCCTCTTTAGAAGCGTACTATGGCCTGGATGTCCCGCCTGTAGAGCAATACTTTAGCTGGATGGGCAACGTCCTGACAGGCAACCTGGGCATGTCGATTCGCCAGGGTAGGCCCGTTGTCGATCTCATCATTGATCGCTTCCCGGCTACATTGGAACTGGCCATTATCTCGGTCATTATCGCCCTGCTGATTGGCATCCCGATGGGCATTTTGTCCGCGATCTATCGCAATTCCGCGCTGGATATTTTTGCGCGTCTCTTTGCGATGGTCGGCTTATCCATACCCAACTTCTTGCTGGGAACGCTCATTATTTTTGTGCTGTCGGTCTATTTCGGTATTCTGCCGACATCCGGCAACTACGTCGACCTGACCGAAGACCTTTCGCTTAATCTCCAACAGATGATTTTCCCGGCGTTGGCCCTGGGGACATCATTTGCCTCATCGGTCATGCGTATGACGCGCTCGTCCATGCTGGAAGTCATGAGCGAAGATTACATCCGTACAGCCCGCAGCAAGGGGCTGCACGAGCGGATCGTCCTCCAGCGGCATGCTCTCAAGAATGCCATGATTCCAGTTGTGACCCTGGTCGGTATTGAATTTGGTTACTTGTTGGGTGGTGCATTCATTGTGGAGCAGATTTTTGCCATTCCCGGTATTGGCCGCCTGCTGATTAATGCCATTACCCAGCGCGATTATGCCCTTGTCCAGGGCGTGACTCTGTTCATTGCGGTCAACTTTGTCGTCATTAACCTGATTGTTGATTTTGCCTACACCCTTCTAGACCCGCGAGTAACCTACGATGGCCGCTGAAAATACTGTGACTTTAGCCCTGCGCCCTACATGGCGCACCCTGGCAGCCAACTTTTGGAAGGAGCGCGGCGCCGTTATCGGTGGCG
>MDTD01031951.1_pt1 | contig 14271 bp, 7 predicted proteins | sample 811221 | NCBI WGS metagenome assembly MDTD01 (sample SAMN05326646, study PRJNA326480) | marine metagenome | isolation source: seawater | place: Pacific Ocean: South West | collected 2011
TCCTATCTCGCTCCGGGCATGTTCCTCCGCGGCCAGGTCGAGAGCGAAGTCGGAGTTGCCTCCTGGGTCGTGCCCCGACGATCCGTGCTCAACGATCGGTTGCTGCTCGTTCGGGACGGCCGCATTCAGAGCATCCCGGTTCAGGTGTCCCACGCGGTGAGTCTCGAGGTGGCCGAAACCGGGCTGCCGGACCGTGACTGGCTGGTGCTGGGCAGTTCGTTGTCGCCTGGGGATCAGGTCGTCGTCACTCCGACGCGTTCCCTCACCGACGGACTTCCGGTGTTCTCCGTTCCCAGCCATGAAGCCCTGGCCTCCCTGGAGTCGGACGAGGATCGCACCCCGTGAGCCTGCCCCGATTCAGCGTCCGCAATCCGGTCCCGGTCAACCTCATGATGGTCGCGATCCTGTTCTTCGGGACCTGGTCCGCGTTGACCCTGCGTCGGGAATTCTTCCCCGACATCGCGCCGGATCGCGCCTACATCACGATGCCGTACCCGGGTGCGTCGCCCGAGGAGATCGAGGATGCCCTCGCCCGGAAGGTCGAGGATGCGGTTGCGGAACTCAAGGAGGTCGACGAGGTCCGTACCAATCTGGTCGAAGGGGGCGGCAGCATCGCAGTGACCTTCCGGGAGGAGGTGAGCGACATCGATGCGGCCGTCGACGAGGTCGAACGGGCCGTGATGGCGCTGGAGGACCTGCCGACGGACGCCGATCGCATCCAGGTCATGAAGATCGACAATCAGTTGCCGGTCATCATGCTCGAGATCTACGGCGAGGCGGACGAGGAGGTGCTCAAGCAGGCCGCCCGTGCCGCCCGGGACGATCTCCGCTCCCTGCCCGACATGGGTCAGCTGGCGTTCGGCGGGGGGATACGAAACTACGAGATCCGGGTCGAGATCGATCGCGACGCGATGGTCCGCTACGGCATCGGTCTGCCCACCATTTCCACGGCGGTCTCCCGGTGGATGCGGGAGATTCCCGGCGGATCGATCCAGACCTCGGGGGGCACCATCGGAATCCGGACCCTCGGGGTTCCCGAGGACAGTGATTCGATCCGGGAGATCGTGGTGACGGCCCAATCCGACGGGGACGTGGTCCGGCTCGGAGACATCGCGACGATCTACCGCAGCTTCGTGGACACGCCGGTCAATGTCCGATTCAACGGGGCCCCGTCCGTCAGCATGACGGCACTGCGCGCCGGCAAGCAGGACATCGTGAAGATGGCCCGCATGGTTCGGGCCTACGTCGACGGCCGCAACGGCCGGCCGCTCGAGATGTCGACGATGGACATGATGATCAACCCGGACGTGAAGCAGGCGTGGGAGAAGGGGATGAACTCCACGCATGTGCTTCCGCCGGGTATCGAGATGACGACGTTCACGGATCTCGCCCGCTTCGTGGAGGGGCGTTTGAGCCTGCTTTCGGAGAACGCGATCTACGGAGCGATCCTCGTCTTCCTCACCCTCATGGTGTTCCTCAACTGGCGGGCGGCCTTCTGGGTGGGCATGGGGCTCATCATCGCCCTGGCGGGAACGCTGGTGCTGATGGAATGGACCGGGGCCACGCTCAACCTGCTCACGATGTTCGGGCTGATCGTGGTGATCGGGTTGCTCGTCGACGACGCGATCGTGGTCTGCGAGAGCATCCAGGCCCGACACGACAAGGGGATGACCGCGTTGGAGGCGGCCATCGACGGGGCGAGCCGGGTGCAGTGGCCCGTGGTGGCCACGGTGCTCACCAGCATCGTCGCCTTCCTGCCGCTGACCTTCATCAAGGGGGGCATCGGGGACCTCATGGGAGCATTGCCGGTGGTGGTCGCCCTGGCCCTGTTCATGAGTCTCATCGAGTGCCTCATGATGCTGCCGGGACACATGGGACACAGTCTGGCCCGCCGGGACCGGCTCTCGTCCCGACGGTTGGGCGCCCGCATGCGTCGATTCGAACAGAAGCGGGACGACATCATCTTCAACCGGATCGTGCCACGCTACGTCACCTTGCTGGGCACCCTGCTGAATCGCCGGTACCTGACGCTTGCGGTTGCGGTGGCGACGCTGATCTTTTCGGTGGCCTTCCTCGCCGGCGGTCGCGTGGGGTACAACTTCCTTCCCAGCGACGACGCCGAAACCGTGATGATCAAGTTCGAGATGCCGGTCGGCACGCCGCTGGAGCATACGCAGGCGGTGGCCCTGCGGGTGGAGCGGGCGTTGGAGGAACAGCCCGAGATCAAGCTGGTGAACACGATCATCGGTGCGACCTCGGACGTGGAGACCGGCCGCGGTGCGTCCTTCTCGACCAACGTCGCGCAGATCTTTCTCGAGTTGTCGCCGGCCGAGGTGCGGGAGCGGAACGCCGGGCAGGTGATGACCGACGTACGGGCATCGCTGGAGGGGCAGCTGCCGGGAGTGGACAACTTCTCGGTTCAGGAACTCACGGGCGGCCCGGGCGGCAAGGACATCACCGTGAATATCAGCGGTGACGATCTCGACCGCATGATGGCGGTCGCCGCCCGCATGAAGGACGATCTGGCCGTCTTCGATGGCGTGTTCGACATCGCCGACGATCTCTTTGATGGGCAGCGCGAGCTTCAGATCCGCCTGCGTCCTTCGGGCGCCGCACTGGGGTTGACCGTCGAGGACGTGGCCCGGCAGGTCCGCAGTTCGGTCTACGGAGACGAGGCGCACGTCTTTGCCGCCGACGGGGAGGACATCGACGTCCGCGTGAGTGCGGCGGGGCTGTCCCGTGCCGATCTCTCGGACATCGAGTCGATGTGGATCATCGCTCCGGATGGACGATCGATTCCCCTGGCGGAGGTGGTGGAACTCGGGGACGGGTCGGGCTACGCGGGCATTCGACGACGCAATCGTTCCCGATCGATGACCGTGACGGCGGAGACCGCGGAGGGCCTGAGCCCCGAACTCGTCATGGCGTCGCTTCCCGTGGAAGAGTGGAAGCAGGAGTATCCGGATCTTGCCATCACGCTCGGTGGTCGGCAGGAATCGCAAGCCCGTGCATTCTCGTCCCTGCCCCTGGGTTACATGGCCGCATTGGGAATGATCTACGCGATGCTGGCCTGGCTGTTCAAGAGCTACACGCTGCCCCTGACCGTCATGCTCGGGATACCGTTCGCCATCATCGGTGTGATCTGGGGTCACATCTTTCTGGGATACGCGCTGACGTTCCTGAGCATCATCGGCTTCGTTGCGTTGAGCGGAATCGTGGTCAACGATTCGCTGATCCTCGTGCACTTCTATCAGGAGGAGCGTGATCGAGGGGTATCGGTGCGTGAATCGCTCCTTCGAGCCGGGGCCGAACGCCTGCGGCCGATCTTCCTCACCACGGTGACCACGGTGCTGGGGCTGACTCCGCTGATGCTGGAGCAGTCCTTCCAGGCCCGCTTCCTGATTCCGATGGCCATCGCCATCGCCTTCGGCCTCATCAGCGCGACCTTCCTGATTCTGCTGCTGCTTCCGTGCCTGATCCTGATCCTCGATGACCTCAAGCGGGGCGCGTGGTTCCTGTGGAACGGCACTCCACGGCCCGAGCGGAGTCCGGATTCGGGATTGGATCCGGTGCCCGATGGCGTGGTGCCGACGCCCCGGTCGGGCTGATCACCCGCATTCCAAGGGCGTGGAAGGCCGTTTCGGTACCCCCTATAATGGCTGATCTGGATCCGACTCGGTTCCGAGTGCGGCATTCCACACCTCGCCATGAAGACCTTCCAAGGCATTGCTGTTTCCCCCGGGGTCGTGATTGCAAAGGCATTCCTGCTGGAGCAGTTCCGGGAGCGCATTCCCCACCATGTGGTGGCGGAGCAGGCGGTGCCTGCCGAGCAGCAGATGCTGGAGCGGGCGATCGCAGATGCCCGCGCGTCGCTCGAGGCGGATCGGGATCGAGCGGCGGCCGACCTGGGGCCGGAGCCCGCGAAGATCTTCGAGTTTCATCTCGGACTGCTGGGCGATCCGGCGTTGCTCGATCCCGTCCGTGATCGAATCTCCTCCGAGCGGGTCGCTGCGACCTACGCGGTGTCGGAAGCCTTCAGCAATCTGGCCGATCGATTCCGAGCCATGGGCTCCAACGTCTTCAAGGACAAGGCCCGTGACGTGCTGGATCTGGAACGACGGGTCATCGACCATCTCCTGGGGGGATCCCAGGATCGGCTGGAGCAGGTGGCCGAGCCGGTGGTGATCGTCACCCACGAGATGACGCCGATGCAGGCCGCATCGTTGCACGAATCCCAGGTGGTGGGTCTGGCGTCCGATTTCGGCGGTCGCACCGATCACACCTCGATCGTCGCGGCCGCGTTGGGCATGCCGGTGGTCGTCGGGTGCCAGTTCCTCACGGAACACGTCGACGAAGGCGACACGATCATCCTCGACGGAAACACCGGGACGGTCGTCGTGCAGCCCGATGCCGACACCGTCGAGCAGTACCGTCGTCGGGTCCGTCGGCAGGAGGAGACGCTTTCCAGCATCGTCGCCGCATCGGATCTCGAGTCGGTCACGCTCGACGGCACGCACATCCAGTTGCTCTGCAACATCGAGTTTCCCCGCGAGATCGAATCGGTCATCCGGTTCGGAGGCGAGGGCGTGGGACTGTACCGGACGGAGTTTCTCTATCTCACCAATCGCAGCGATCCGACCGAGGACGAGCTCTACGAGCAGTACGCCCACTGCATCAAGCTGCTCGACGGTCGTCCCTTGACCGTTCGGACGCTGGACCTCGGTGCGGACAAGTTCACCCAGCAGCAGGCGATGGAGCCCGAGCGGAATCCGTTCCTCGGATTGCGGAGCATCCGCTACAGCCTGCAGCATCTCCCGCAGTTCAAGCGGCAGCTCCGTGCGATCCTCAGGGCCTCGGTGCATGGTCCGCTGAAGATCATGTTCCCCCTCATCACCACCATGACCGAGCTCAAGCAGGCCAAGCTGGTCCTGGAGGATGCACGCGAGGAGTTGGAGGAAGAGGGTGTCCCCATCGGGTCGAAGGTGCCCGTGGGCATGATGATGGAGGTGCCCAGTGCGGCCCTCATGGCCTCCAGCTTCGCCCGGGACGTCGATTTCTTCTCGATCGGGACCAACGACCTCATTCAGTACACGGTCGCCGTCGACCGCTCGAACCAGCGTGTCGCCAGCCTCTACACGGCCACCAATCCCGGGGTCCTGAGGCTGGTAAAGGCCATTTTGAGGGCCGGAAAGCGACGAAACATCGAGACCAGCCTTTGTGGTGAAATCGCCGGTGATATCACCTACACTATGCTCTTGATTGGACTGGGTCTCAGGACCCTTTCCCTCGTCCCCGCCCAGGTGCCCCGCGTCAAGCAGGTCATCAGACGGGTCGACGTGAAACAGTGCGAACGGCTGGCCAGGAGGGTCGGCTCATTTGATTCGGAGCGCAGGACGCTGAAATGTCTCCAGGACGAACTACTGACCGTGCTGCCTGAACTGAGCGGCGACTGAGCCCCGGCCGCTGGCCGGCAAGCCAGGCAGCATTAACCACACGATGCCGGAAGACGGGTTGGAAGCTTCGCAGCTCCCCAGTTCGACCGGCGAACCGACGAACCACGACGTGACGCAGGCAACCACCAAGCAGGGACATCTCGAGATGCTCATCGAAGCGCGGTCCACTCCAATCGGAGTGACGGCGACCGGTGCAGCTCCGGGTCCAGCACGCCATCGGGCGGGGGAACCCCAACTGCAAGGTCTGGCCTTCCACGCGGACTGGGTCGTCGGTCCAATCCAGGAAGGACCACGACGTGGCAACCAAGAAGAAAGCAGAACAGCCGGACGAATTGATGGTGGTGAACGACGTTCCCGGGGAGGAATGTCGGATCGCCATCCTGCAGGACGGGCACCTCGAAGAGCTCTACGCTGAACGTGTCTCGTCGGCCAGCAGCGTCGGCAACATCTACAAGGGACGCGTGACCAACGTCGAATCCGCGATTCAGGCGGCGTTCGTCGATTTCGGTCACGCCCAGCGGGGATTCCTCCACATCTCCGATCTGCACCCGATGTATTTCCCGGGTGGGGGCAAGACGGAGAAGGTCGGACGAAAGACCGCCCGTCGTGATCGTCCGTTGATGCAGAACTGCCTGCAGCGGGGGCAGGAGATCATCGTGCAGGTCCTCAAGGAGGGCATCGGCACCAAGGGGCCCACGCTGACCAGCTACCTGTCCATCCCCGGGCGGATGATGGTCATGATGCCCAACATGGACCGCGTCGGCGTCACCCGAAAGGTCGAGGACGACGATCAGCGGCGTTCCATGCGGGATGTGCTGGACAAGCTCGATCTGCCCGACAACTTCGGGTTCATCCTGCGGACGGCCGGAATGGGGCGTACCAAGCTCGAGCTCAAGCGGGATGTGGCCTATCTCACCCGACTCTGGAAGGTCATGGAGAAGCGCAACGAGAAGGTGGGCGCTCCGTGCGAACTGTACACCGAGTCCGATCTTCTGATCCGGACCATCCGCGACGTCCTGCGGCCCTCGATCAAGGCGGTGGTGGTCGACTCGGATTCCGCGCTCGAGCGCTGCAATGCATTCCTTCGGGTCATCGCTCCGCGTTCGGCCCCGCAGGTGATCCGCTATCGCCGCGGCCTGCCGATCTTCCACGCCTTCAACATCGAACGGCAGATCGACGTCATCCACCAGCGCGAGGTGCACCTGCCGTCCGGTGGTCGCCTGGTGATCGACCAGACCGAGGCCCTGGTGGCGATCGACGTCAACTCCGGACGCAGCCGATCCGCGAAGGACAGCGAGACCAACGCCTTCAACACCAACATGGAGGCGGCCGACGAGATCTGCCGGCAGCTGCGACTGCGTGACCTCGGTGGTCTGGTCATCAACGACCTCATCGACATGCGACACCAGCGGCACCGGCGGAAGGTCGAGGAGCGATTCACCCACAACCTGGAGCGGGATCGGGCCCGGACCACGACGCTGAAGATCAGCGAGTTCGGGATTCTCGAAATGACCCGCCAGCGAATGCGTCCGAGCATGCGGATGAGCCACTTCATCGGTTGTCCCGGTTGCGAGGGGCAGGGAGAGATCCAGGCTCCGGACTCGGTGGCGACGGATGTGGTCCGTCAGGTCGGGTACCTCCTTCAGCACCGCGACGTTGCCCGTGTCGAAGTGGTCGTCTCCTCGAAGGTGGCCTCGGTGCTGCTGTCGACCCGACGCCGACATCTGACCATCCTCGAAGAGCAGATGGAAAAGCAGGTCGACGTCCGCGTCAGCGAGACCATCGCGGCGGATCGCGTCAGTTTCTACGCCTACGACTCGACGAACACCGATCTCGAACTCGACAAGCTGGTCAAGCCCGCGGTGCCCACCATCGAGGAACTGGCCGCGGAGGAAGGGCAGCCCGATGGCGAAGAATCCACGGAATCCGGTACCGGATCACGCCGTCGCCGGCGTCGCCGGCGCACCGCGCCGCCCGCCGATGCGGCGGCGATCGCATTGTCCGGCGAGTTGATGAAGGAACTCGAGGAACTCGACGAGGAGGCGGACGCCGAGGACCTGGAGGTCGTCGACTTCGGAGAGGAGGAGGAGGAGGCCGGCGAGGGGGCTCGTCGCAAGCGGCGACGTCGTTCCCGTGGTCGCCGGGGCCGGGGTCGCAAGGCCGAATCGAAGCCCGAAGTCGAGCCGCCGATCGATGCTCCCGCGCGACTGTACGTGCTGGCGAAGAAGATCGAGACGGACTCGAAGGAGATCCTCAGCCGAATCGCGGAATGCGAAGAAGACGTCGTCGGCGACTGGGTGATCAAGAACCACATGTCGATGGTGACGCCGGAACAGGCCACCGTCATCGCGGGATGGTTCGTCCCGCCGGCCGACCCGCCCACCGAGGCCTCGGATGACAAGTCGGATCAGGATGGTGACGCCGAGGAGCAGCCGACCAAACGCCGTCGGAGGCGTCGGCGTCGTCGGGGATCCCGGGGCGACGGCGAGTCCAAGGAGACGGAGGCCGCGTCCACGGAGGACGAGGAGTCCTCGGAGGACGCTCCCCGCAAGAAGCGTCGTCGACGGTCTCGTCGACGGAAGAGTTCCCAGGGCGAAGGTGAGGCCGCCGTCGACGGTACGGAGGACTCCGGAGATTCGTCGTCGGAGGCCGACTCGGAGGACAAGCCGGAACGCAAGCGAACCCGCCGCGGGTCCCGCGGCCGCGGCCGCGGCCGCAAGTCGTCCGGCGAGGCGAACGCAGGTGATGGCGACGAGGCCGCCGACGTGGCCGCCGTCGAATCCGCTCCGTCGCCGGCCCCCGAGCCCTCGGAGCCCCCGAAGCCCAAGCGACGGACGCTCTACGGAGCCAGTCGTCGCGGTGTCTCCAAGTCCGAAGTCGACGCCGCCAAGGAGCAGGGTGCGTGAGCGAACCTCGCCGGGTCATCCTGCTCGGTTCCACCGGCTCGATCGGGATCAGTTCGCTCGAGGTGATTCGTCATCTGAATCGTGACCACACCCGCTTCGAAGTCGTCGGTCTCGCCGTCGCCCGTCAGGCGGACGTGCTGCGTGCGCAGGCGGTCGAATTCGGCGTCGAGCACGTGGCGATCTGCGACGAGCAGGCGGCCGAAGCCGTGGGGGACCGCACCGTGTATACCGGTGCGAACGCCGCCGTGCAGCTGGTCGAAGCGGTTGCCCGTCCCGGTGATCTGCTGGTGGCGGCGATCGTCGGTGCCGCAGGCCTCGAGGCCGTGCTGACCGCGATCACGCTCGGATGCGATGTCGCCTTGGCCAACAAGGAGACCCTGGTGGCCGGTGGTGCCCTGGTCATGCCGCTGCTCGAGGAGCATGGCGTCCAACTGCTTCCGGTCGATTCGGAACACTCCGCCATCGCCCAGTGTCTGCGAAGCAGCCGGTCCCGCGAGGAGATTCGACGGCTCGTGATCACCGCGTCCGGCGGTCCGTTCCGCACCTGGGACGCCGCCCGGATCCGCTCGGCGGGTGTCGAGGAGGCGTTGGCACATCCGACCTGGACGATGGGCCGCAAGATCACGATCGATTCGGCCTCGATGATGAACAAGGGACTCGAGGTGATCGAGGCCCACTGGCTTTTCGGTCTGCCCGCGGAGCAGATCGAGGTGATCGTGCATCCCCAGTCGATCGTGCACAGCTTCGTCGAGTACGTGGATGGATCGGTGCTGGCCCAGTGCGGTCCGCCCGACATGAAGACACCGATCCAGTACGCCCTCACCTGGCCCGATCGGGTCGAAGGCTGCGGCCCGAACCTGGACTGGGCCTCGATGCGGAATCTTGAGTTCGAATCGCTGGACGACCGGACCTTCCCATCCGTCCGCATGGCGATGGACGTGGTCCGGACGGGGGGGACGTCTGGTGCCATCTTCAATGCCGCCAACGAGGTCGCGGTCCAGGCCTTCCTGGAGCAGCGGATCGATTTCGGCGGCATCTTCGACCTGGTGGAGCGGGGGCTTCGCGAGATTCCAGCCCGGGACGCCGATCGGCTCGAGGTGGTGCTGGAAGATGATGCCGCAACCCGCGCCTTTGTCCGCGACGTACTGGATACGATGGACCGTAGGACCGTTTCGTCGATCGATCGCTGACCGAACGAGAGTGGACAGGCCATGGAACTGCTGACGTCAGGCTTCAACATCTTGCTGATCATGGTCGGGTTCGGCGTGCTCATCTTCGTGCACGAACTCGGTCACTTCCTCGCCGCGAAATGGGCCGGGGTCCGCACCGAGGGCTTCTCGATCGGATTCGGGCCTCCCATCTGCTCCTGGAGGAAGGGGATCGGGTTCCGCCTCGGTTCCACCTACGAGGCGGTGCGTCGACGAACCGGTCAGCTGCCCGGCGAACTCTCCGACGACGAACTCCGCGACGCCGGACTCGGCGAGACGGAGTACTCGCTGCGGTGGCTGCCGCTGGGGGGCTTCGTGCGGATGCTGGGGCAGGACGATGTGAAGCCCGCTGCGACCAGCGACAACCGGCGAAGCTTCAACGTCCGTCCGATTCGACATCGCATGGTGGTCATCAGCGCCGGTGTGGTGATGAACCTCCTGTTCGCCGGTCTGCTTTTCGTGATCGCCTTCACGATCGGGGTCCGCTTCGAGTCGCCGATCATCGGACAGGTGGTTCCGGGATCGCCGGCCGCAACCGCCGTGGCCTCCGACGGGTCGGTCGGACTGCGATCCGGAGATCGGGTCGTCGACATCGACGGTCATGGAATCGAGACCTTCGGCGACATCCAGATCGAAACGGCCATGGGACGTCCCGATGTGGACATGACCGTACGGGTCGAACGCGAGGGTCGGTCCGAGCCGCTGCAGTTCACCGTGCGACCCCGGGTCGATCCCACCTCGAGGCTGATGGGGATCGGCGTGATGCCGGCATCTTCGACCCGCCTGCTGGTGGTCGACGAGATGCCCATCGTCGATTCGGTGCTGGATCGTGCGGGCCTTGCGAAGCAGGGAGTCGAGCCCGGCATGACCTTGACGGCGGTCGACGGCGAACCGGTCTGGAACTACGACTCCTACGCCGCCCTGAGCGACGGTCGTGGCGGCGACGCACTCGAGACCACCTGGGTGGCGGCGGACGAGACCGGACGCGGGGCGGATCGGACAGTCGTCGCTTCCCTGGACCCCGTCCCCCAGTGGCAGCAGCTTCGCTATACCGATGCGACGAGTACGTCGATCGTCGGATACGAGGAAGGATTGCTCGGACTCGTCCCCATGGTCCGGTTGAGTTCCGTGACGGCGGGAAGTCCCAATCAGGGCATCCTGCAGCCGGGCGACATCGTGCTGCGCATCGGCAACCATCAGGCTCCCCGAATGCGGACGTTCCGCGAGTTCATCGTCGAGCACGGTGCGGGTGCGGTCGACATGACGATCCTCCGCGACGGCGAACCGGTCTCGGTGACGGCGCGGATCGAGGAGTCGGGCATCTTCGATCCCAGACCCCTGATGGGGGTGACACCGACCTACGCCTGGGACGAGCCTCGATTCTCCCAACCGATGGAGGTGGTCCAATCGGAAGGCCGGGAGGATTCATCGCCTTCCGCGGTCAAGACGCCGGTGGCGTCGCTGGGACTGCTGGGAGGATCACGGATCGAATCGATCAATGGACTTCCGGTCGACGACTGGCGAGGGATCTGGCGTGCGGTGCACGGCCGTGACGGAGCGGGGGAGCTCGAGGTCACCGTACTGCTGCCGACCACCAACGTCGATCGCAGGACCGTCCGTATCCCGGTCGACGCGGTCTGGACGGATGAGGTCAGGGCGTTGGCCTGGCAGCCATCCCTGCCGTATTTCGTCTTCGAGCCCCTGTTCGTCCTGCGCCATGCCAACGGGGACCCCCTGCAAGCCGTCTCCATGGGCATTCAGGAGACGGCGTCCTTTGCCGTCCTGACCTATCTGACGATCGATCGGCTGTTCCGAGGAACGGTCAAGGTCGAGCACCTGCAGGGGCCGGTGGGGATCGTCCACATCGGATCGAAGGTCGCAGACCGGGGATTCAGCTATCTCCTGTTCTTCCTTGGATTGATCAGTGTCAACCTGGCGGTGATCAACTTCCTGCCGCTTCCCATCGTCGACGGCGGACTCTTCCTCTACCTCGTCTACGAGGCGTTCAAGGGTCGGCCGCCTTCGGTCGGATTCCAGAATGGAGCGGCCCTGGTCGGACTGCTCCTCATCGCGACGGCCTTCGTGGTGACGTTCTACAATGACATCGCCAGGATCATCGGCTGATCCTGTTCAGGAGTCGAACCGTGTCACGACCAGTCGCCCTCGTCACCGGAGCCTCGTCGGGAGTCGGCCGGGCCTGCGCGCTCGGCCTTGCGGAGCGGGGCTTCGATCTCGCGGTGGCCGCCCGGCGCACCGAGGAACTCGATGCCCTGGCCCGAGAACTCGGCGATTCGTGCCGGGTGATGAGACGGTGCGTCGATTTGCATGATCCGGAGGAGACGGCCCGCGTGGTTCCCGAGGTGATCGGGGAGTTCGGCCGTCTCGACGTGCTGCTGAACATCGCGGGCATCTTCGACATCGCTCCGCTGCATGAGATGTCGCTGGGATCCCTGCAGCGGACCCTGGCGATCAATACGATCGCACCCGCGATCCTCGTTCGAGAAGCCTGGTCCGCGCTGGCCGATGCGCCACGCGGAGTGGTGCTCAACATGTCCTCCCTCGCCTCGATCGATCCGTTTCCGGGTGCCGGGGCCTACGGCATCAGCAAGTCGGCCATCGAGGGCTTGACCCGTTCCGTGCACGTCGAATCACAGGCCGCGGAGGCGGGCATCGAGGCGTATTCCCTCGCCGCAGGCTGCATCGACACACCGATGCTCCGTAGTGTGCTGGGAGACATCGAACTGCCTGAGGGCGCGGAGATTCCCATGGACCAGTTCGTGGGCATCGCCATTGACTGCATCGAGGGCCGCCGCCCGGAAGCCCGTGGGCTGCCGCTGTTCGTGGTGCGGGACGGATTTGCCACCCTGGACTCGGAGGAGGCCCTGGAAGCCATCCGGGTCCTCTGGAATGCGTGAAGTTCCATCTGTGCGGCCTCTGCGGTCTCGAAGGCCGGGCCGTTGCCCCATCCCCGACGTGGTTGGCGATCCCGCTTGAATGAAGCGGGTGATCTTTCGACGTTGAAGGGGCGGATCCTGCTTCGGGATCCAACGGGGAGTTCTGTTCAGCGATGGAAGCAAAGATTCCAACGAGACCGACCGCGTCCGGCCTGCGGGTGCTGTTGATCGAACCGGATCGGGTCACTGCCGACCGGATCAGGGATTCTCTCGTCGACGTCGTCCACCGTACGTCCTCGTCGGTCTGCCTCGTGGTGGACTCGCTGCAGGCGATGCATGAACTCCCGATGGATCGGTTCGATGTGGTGATCACCGCTTCGGTGCTGCCCGACGCCTGCGGTCTCGATGTGCTCGTGTTCATGCAGGGTACGTCGCCGGACACCCCCGTGATCATGACCGGAGTGGAAGCCGATGCCTCCATGGCCGTGGATGCCATCCGGGGGGGAGCCGCGGAGTTCATTCTCCTGACCGGGCACGAAACGGTCGCCGTTCCGCTGGCGGTGGAAAAGGCGTTCGTGCATCGGCAACTCCGTGACGAGAACGAAGGTCTCCAGGAGGATCTCGGGCGATCCATGGCGGATCTCGCCATCCTCAACCGCAAACTCGAAAAGACCATCCGGCAGCTGGAGGTCACCGCACGGACCGATGAACTGACCGGTCTGAGCAACCGCCGGTGGTTGAATCTCATGCTCGAAGGACGGTGGGCCGAGGCCGAGCGTCATGACCTTTCGATGGCGTTCATCATGATCGACCTCGACGGCTTCAAGCAGCTCAACGATCGTCTCGGTCATCAGCGTGGAGACGATCTCCTGCGGGTCGTGGGCGAGGTGATCGAGCGGAACTGCCGTGAGATCGACGTTGCGGCCCGCTACGGTGGCGATGAGTTCTGCATCCTGATGCCGCACACCGACCTGGATGCCGCGATGCACGTGGCCGACCGCATTTCGAACGCGTTCATGGATCGGATCGCCGGACTCGATCTGCATGCCGTCACGGTGGGATTGTCCATCGGCGTGGGACACCGGGATCTGTCCAATCCCGGATCCGCGGAGGATCTGGTCCGTCACGCCGACGAGGCGATGTATGCGGCCAAGGCCGCATGCGATGGTGCCAATCGGGTGTTCGTCCGGGCCCGGGGGGGCGCGATGGTGTCCTCGGCGGCCTGATCAGCGCTTCTTGAGTGCGCGCTCGATCTCACGCTTCGCTTCCTTGGCCTTGAGATCCTGTCGCTTGTCCTTCGCCTTCTTGCCCGTTCCGAGTCCGATGAGCAGTTTCGCACGTCCATCCACGAAGTACATCTTCAAGGGGACGATCGTGCAGCCCCGGCTTCGGGCTGCGATGGCCCACTTGCGAATTTCACGACGGTGCGCAAGCAGGATCCGTACCCGGATCGGATCGTGCTGACGATGGGGGCCCGCCGGGGGGTACTCCGCGACGTGCACCCCATGCAGAGACAGGGCAAGCGGTTGTTCGGTCGCCTTCACGTATCCCTCGGCGAGTGAGACCTGGCCGCTGCGGACCGACTTGATCTCCGTCCCCAGCAGCTTGATGCCGCACTCGAGGGTGTCCGTGATGGTGTAGAGGTGCCGGGCTTTCCGGTTCTCGATCACGGGTTCGTTGTTGGACGGTTTTGTAGCCATCGATGCCTGCATGCTAACGAAACGGCCCCGCAGGGAACCCCTGCAGGGCCGGTCAATGCGCGAGAGAGGACTCGAACCTCCACGGGATTTTACTCCCACCAGCACCTCAA
>MDTD01056175.1_pt1 | contig 14271 bp, 21 predicted proteins | sample 811221 | NCBI WGS metagenome assembly MDTD01 (sample SAMN05326646, study PRJNA326480) | marine metagenome | isolation source: seawater | place: Pacific Ocean: South West | collected 2011
AGACGGACAGCGGCGCCGCCTGTTGATCGCTCGCGCCCTGGTTCACCAACCCGAGGTGCTGGTGCTTGATGAGCCGAGCCGAGCCCTCGACCTCCAGGCCTGCCATCAATTGCTGGCGATCCTGCGGCGCTTGATCCAAGGGGGAACCACCGTGGTGCAGGTCACCCATCGCGTTGACACGATCGTGCCCGAAATGGAGCGCGTCCTGTTCCTTGATGGCGGAACAATCGTGAAAAGCGGCTCCCCGTCTGAGTTATTGCGGGCAAAAGAACTCAGCGAGCTGTTCAAAACGCCGCTGGAAGTGGTCGAAAAGAATGGTTTCCGTCAGGTCTTACCTGGACCTGGATAGACCTGCGTTGACATCAGCAGCACTTTTTGTCAACGTGTTGTCAACGGAAAAGCTAGAAGTCACCCATGCCCAAGACCACTGCCGGTGCCATCTGGGAACAGGGCTTTCGGTCTTCCATCCGCACCTCACCAGGACTGGAAGGATTCACGGTCAGCAATGCCAACAACCGTGGCCGCATCGCCGTGCGCTGGCGACCAACAGACGGCCGCAAGGCGCAGTCATCTGTCCTGGACCTGGCCTGGTCGCAGGAGAACACCGGTAAGGCCTTATTGCTGCTGAACCGTGCTGCCAAGGCAATCGCCGAAGGCAAAACCGACAGCCTTAAGGCCTCACTGGCCATGGCCCAGGACGGCAGCACCACCATGCGCCGAGATTTGGCCTGGCCCGACATCGCCGAAAGCCTTCGGGATGTCCTGATGAATCACCGCAATGAAATCAAGTGGGACACCTGGAAGGACAACTACCTGCCGTTCATCACCGAGGCACTGCGGTTGATTGAGGCCGGTCAGGCCTCTGATGGTCACAGCCTCCTGAAGGGAACACTGGCCAAATGGGTGGGCAAGGCCCCTTCACGGGGCATGTGTTGCCAGGCCCTGCGCAACCTGACTGACCACGCCATCGCCCGGTTTGGTGCCGCCAAGTCGTGGCAGATCACGCAGATGGACATCAAGGAATTGCGGGGCAAGTCACCGAAGAAACGCCGCAAGGCCACGCTGACTGATGCAGAGGTGCTGTGGCTGATTGATGCCATCGGCAGTCGCAACCCGCGGTGGGCCAACGCCGTGAAAGTGCTGACCCTGTTCGGCCTGCGGCCGGTGGAACTGCAGCACCTGACTCCCAACACCAGAGACGACGGCAGCCTGGGCATCTGGTGCAGTTATGAGAAGACCTGCGGGGCCAGCCAAACCGCTCAACGCCAACTGGAGCCCTGCTGGCTGCAGGACACCGATGGCAGCCCCATCCGTTGGAACGTGATTGAACTGCTGCACGCCGGGTTGCTGGAGATGCCGGTGGGCAATGACGGCGAGGTGCGGCAACTGAATGGCCACTATGTGGACAAGTTCCTCAGCCGCCAGCCGGAGTGGCAACAGCTGAAAAAGGTTTGTGAGGAGCGCGGTGAATGGCTGCGGTCCTATTCGTTCCGCGACACCTACAGCCTGCGCTGCCACCGGCAGAAGATTGAGCTGGGTGCAATCTGCGCGGCGATGGGGCACAACCTCGAAGCCCACGGACGCGCTTACCGCTGGGAATCACAGGAGACCACAGCCGCAGCATTTGCAAGCGTTTTCGCTGATTAACAACGAAGCGGAATAATATTAGGATTCAGACTAACACCCACCGTGTACGGATCGCAGGGCCTGATTTCCCCTGAAACCTTGCAGATTTGCGTTGACCTGTGTACCGTTGTGGTCACAGAGACACCGGATTGCGGAAGTTCCGTCCGGTGCGGTTCACCCTTAATTCGGTGAATCGTGATGCAGGTCGTTGACCACGAGCCCTCTGGTTCCCGTTGCATTTAGTGCTTTGGCACGCCGCCGCCAACAACAGCAATCTCAAGTCTTCGTGATCAATCACAAGACTGGAAATCGCCATTGGGTAAACACTCCCAAAGGCACTTTTCACCCGAGAAGGCTGGTGAAGGCGCTGGAATCAGTTGCTTCTGGTGACGACCCCGAAGCGGAGGGAGTCATGAAGCTGGTGGAGCCCTACCGGCTTGATGGTCCCAACCCGCGCCCTGAAGTGCTCTCGTGCATCTTCAATGTGATGTCGGCCATGGGTGGGAGTTCACGTTCCAGGGTGCGTGCTGAGCATCAGCAACGGGCAGAAAACACCTGCCCCAACCACGATGTCCCCGAGCGTCCGCGAGACGTTGAGCACGCCAGACATGGCGAAGGCTCTCGGTATCTCGCAAAAACTGCTGCTGAAACTGCGGCACCTTGACCCCAGCCCCTTCACGGCTGGAGAGCATTACAGATTCCAAGGCATGACCACAGCCGCACCACTTCGGTGGTTCCCGGCTGAAACGGATGCTGCCTTCACAACCTTCACCAGGGTTGATCCCAACTCCATCGAGACGATGGATGGAGGTGAGGCATGAGGGAATACAACACCCCGCACAACCTCAGTGCCGCTGAGTTGCAGCAACTCGATGAGTTGTTGGCACGAATCCACTTTTCCTTCCCGACTGTGTGGACGGAGCCCGCTGGCCCTGACGATTACAACTTCGCCGCAGCCCGAGTCCAAATGGCCTCAACAACCCTGGCTTGCTGGGTTCGCAAACAGGAGGTGGGGCAATGAGCTTCAAAGACAACACCGCCGCGATGTGTGAAGCCCGCAAGGCATCACCTGATTGGCATGGCATCAGCGTCCTGTCCTGCCTCATCTCCTTTGGCGCATGGATGGCAAATGGCGAACGCGATTCAGCCCGCATCAATGCGATGAGCCCCAAGCGCCAGGCCAAGGCCGCTGAACTGTTTCGCATCTATTTGGCGCTCCATCAGGAGGTCAATGAACTGCGCGACGAGATCGAAAACGAAATCCGGGAGTCCATCAAATGACCACCAAAAACGAAGCCCCTTATGGGCGCATGGCCTGGGGGATCAACTCCAGCGACACCGCTGCCAATGAGGCATGGCGGGAACGGATGGAACACGCCGCCACGGTGATGAACCGCGCTGCCGATGTCTTCTATGCGGAAGCGGGCCATGACCTGGACCTTCCCTATCAGTCCCACTCCACCCACGTTCAGTTGGCCGCCGCAGCGGTTGCTGATCAGATGGCTGGCCAAGGGCTGCACCCCCTCCACGATTCATTTGCGTGGGCCGAATACGGCGGCAGCCCAGACGAGATGCGCGACCTCCAGAACACCCTCACCTCAGAGGAGTGGCAGGAGGTTGATGACCTGGCCCGGGAAACCTTGGCCCAGCGGATGGTTGCAGTCCTGCTGCACAAGGCGCTGAACGACAACAGCAACATCCCCCTGGCCGACTTCATCGTTGAAGCGCTGGAACACACCAGCAGCGGTGAACTGGATGAGCTGGTGAAGTTGGCCACCCGCACCCATCGCAGCCGGGAGGTGAAGGCATGACCACCATCACCCTGCGCGATTCCCGCGCTGATGGCACCACCTCCGCAGAGAAGTGGATGGCGCTGGGTTATCTCCAGCCCCAGCACTTCACCAACCCTGGTGCTGACTCTTGGGGAGATGAGGGCTGCTGCGTTGGCGATGCAGTCCTGAAGGCGTTCTCAGACAGTCGCCACGCCCAAGAAATCCAGGGACACCAGGAAGCGTGGGAAGCGCGAGGTTATTGGGGCAGTTGTCCCGATTGGGACGACGATCATCTGGACGCCTACCTGGACGGCTTCGAGACCGAGGCCAAGCGCATCGCCTTTGAGCGTGGCTGGGAGGTGAATGCATGACATTCACCCATCCCGAAGACATGCACCCGCGGATTGCGGAACTCATGGAGTTGATCCGTGGCGTGCTGGACCTCAGCCGCATGGCGGACAGCAACCGCACCCCGGCACAACATCGCCAGGTCATCACCATGGCGCTGCCTTGCATCACCGGAAACGTTGATGTGATGTTTCACGGCGACTTGATTCAGGCCGTGTTCAAACAGGAGGGGATCAATGCCAACTGAACCCATTTGCCTCGTGGCGGTGGCCATGGCGGGCGTCTCCCTGACGCTGAGCGTGGCCAGCCTGCTGAGTCAAAACTCGAGTTTTGAACCCGATGAGGCCTCACCTGCGAAGCCCCCTGCCCCCGTGGCGGTGACACCGGTGCGCAAGGTGAGCCTGAAGATGAGCGCCATTGAGCTTCGTCGCCTCTGCCAGCGGCACCAGATTCACAACGCCCGGTGGCGCAATGCCGCGGCCAAGCCAGCGATGGTCCAGGCCCTGTTCGCTGCGGGGGTGAGAACTGATGGCTGACCAACAACTCACCGACCCCATCGCAGCGGTCCTGAACACCATTAGTGACCAGCTGGTCAAGCTGTCTGAAAACCAAAAGGTTCTGAACGACAGCCAGCACGGCTTGCTGGAGAAATACCAGGAGGAGGCCAAGCACTCCTTCCAGCTGCTGCAGGACATCTCCGATCGTCTCGATCAGATCGAAAAAACGATCTATGAGGACGACTGGGTTCGTCGCACGGGGGGCACCAATGGCTGAACGCAGTCTCAGAACCCGCCTGAAGGACGCCTCCGGGCGTTCCTATTCAGAAGCGTTGGCCTTGGGGGCCAGATGGGAATCAATCCGCAGCCAATGGTTCAGCACCCATGGCATGTGGGATCGGGTTGATGACGCAACAGCACGGCTGGCGTTCATCGAACAGGAATACAAATTTGAAACCGGAGAGTCACTTCATGGCTGATCTTTATGAGGTCAAAAAACGGCTGGACAGCATTGACCGGCAGTTGACCAAACATCGTGGCCCAGCATCACCACAACAGGAACATTTGCTCCGGCTTCGGAGGGAATGCCTGCTGGAACTTCGTGATGCGGAGTCGAGATTCTGGGGTGACGATTGATCCCCAGTTCTGTCTAACGCGATAGACAGGATTTGTGATAACCCCGGCTAATCAGTCGGGGCTTATTTATCACCAAACCCCGGACACGTCTTGGAGGACCATGCAGGTCAGCACAGGTCAATCCTGGGTTCTGGCTCAACATTTTTCCACCACTAAGTTGAACGTGTTCTGCACCATTGCCAGCGAAACAATGCAAGCCACCGTTCTCACCCAAGCAAACGGAAGGGCTAAAGAGCAATTCACCATTTCTGTCCCCGTCGGTACTCGTCAACGCCTTGAAGAGTTCCGCAAACAGAACGGTTTGAAGTCTCGAAATCAGGCGGTTTATGAACTCCTTTCCCGCGGGTTCACTGAAACCGACAGCTGATTTTTTGAAGGCACAGGGGGATTCAGCCAAGCCCGGAAAAGCACCGGCTGGATCCCTCGCCTCTCACTGCCCCAACCACGGAACAAGTGACATTCGTCCAGGAGGACAAACTTGAAGCGCTCCAAATCTAAGGGCTCTGCCCTTGACGAGGCCAGACCGTCGTCAAAAGCCGAACTTCGGCAGCACCAACAGGACGCCACCCTGCTGGAACGCATCCAGCAGCAGACCCTGCAGGAGGCCGCTGATGCCTTCACCAAACAGGCCACCCAACCGCCGGTCACCCTGACCGAAGCGCAGCAATCAATCCTTGATCAGGTGATGGTGGACGTGCCATCCACCGACGTTCACACCGTTGGAATCTGGGGCTTCGCTGGCGTTGGCAAAACGTTCCTCACCGCCAAAATCACCCAGCAGCTGCAGGACACCTACGGCCCTGAAGCGGTCCGCATGTGCGCCACCACCCACAAGGCTGCACGCCAGGTGGAAAAGGCCATGGCATCCCATGGGGTCGTCACCGAGGTCTGCACCATCCACCGGTTGCTTGGTGTTCGCCAGGTCCGTGATGAGAACACCGGCGAGGAATACTTCGCCCCCGACAAGAACAACCCGCCAACGCTTGATGCAGGCGTGCAGGTCGTCATCCTCGATGAGACATCAATGCTGGAACAGCGGCTTTATGAGCTGCTGATGGATGCCATCTGCCTTTGGCAGACCGTCATCTTCGTGGGTGACAGCGAGCAAATCCCACCGGTGTCCGATGGCCGCCTTTGCGGGGCATTCCCCGAGGAGTGCCGCTGACATGCCAACAGATCGCACCTATCGGCTCACCGAAGTCCTTCGGCATGACGGGGCCATCCTCAACCTGGCCACTGCCACCCGCCAGCTAACCCGTGGCAGGGCTCCATTCCAAGCCGCCGAAGGTGGGGGCTCAAAGGTCATCACCTACCCAACCCTCGCCAAATGGAAGGCCGCGGCCATCAAGGCTGCCTGCAGTCCTGAAGCCCAGTCCGATGCCGATCACACGCGCATCCTGTGCTGGACCAACGGCAACGTCAAAGCCCTGAACCGCATCGTTCGGGAACGGGTTTATGGCATCAACGCCCAGCCCTTCATGCCCGGCGAGCGCATCATTTCTCACGATGCAATTCCAGACCCCGCCGGTGGGTCGCCCTTGGTTCACAGCACCACCGAAATGGTGATCCGCAGTGTCGTCTCTGATGGCGGCAACTTGCCTGGCGATGAACTCGAAGCGGTGGCGATTGCCAGCCATGGCATCCGCAAGTTCAAGGCAGGCGAAAAGATCGCCGCACCTTGGACGTTCTGGACCATCACGGCCTATGCGCCAGCAGTCGGCACCGTGGAGTTCAACGTGCTGGATGCCAATGACCTGCCGCGGTGGAAGAAATGCCGCAATGCCCTCGCTGACCTGGCCAAAACCACCAAGGGCCGCGGGGATCATCGGCGCTATTGGCGCACTTACTTCAACCGGAAAGACGCCTTCGGCCAGGTGGAACCCGCCGCTGCGCTGACCATTCACAAGTCACAAGGCAGCACCTATCGCCACGTCTTCCTCCATCCCGACGTGGACGGGTTCAACGCCAATCCAGCACCCATCCACAACCGGTTGGCTTATGTCGGCGTGACCCGTGCCGCCGAAACCCTCCACGTCGTCGCTGACCAGGAGGTGGGCCGTGACGACTGATTGGGATGCAGTCCAGGAACACCTGGATTATTTGCAGCTGGATCCCGAGGAATCACCAATCTTGTTCCGGGCTTGGTGCAAAGACTTCGGCCGCGACTTCCTCAAAAACGGCAAGTCCATCAGCGGGGAGGTGGACAAGCTGTTGGCCCAAAGGCCTGACATGTCGTTGGGGTTCGTGGTGAATCCCGGAGGCGGCAAAAAGGCGGACATCACCTCAGGCATTGCCCTGTTCACCGAAGACGACAGCGGCGCGTCCCTGGAGGAACAAATGGATTCCTGGCGGGGCGTCATGCCCGAGCCCGGCTTGTCCGTCTTCACCGGGAACAAGTCGATTCACCACTATTGGCCGCTGCGGGAACCCATCACCCCTGAGCAGTTCACCATCGCCCAACGGCGACTGGCTGCAGTCATGCAAGCCGCCAACCCTGGCGGTGATGCCGACACCTCACTGGACGATCCCAACCAAGTGATGCGGGTCGCGGGTGCTATCCACCCCAAGACCGGCAATCGCGCCGAAATTCGCCATCGCTCGATTGAGCAGTTCGACCTGCATGAACTGGAGGAATGGTTCACGGCCGCCGAGACGCGGTTCAACATTCAGCCCAGCACCACCGCCGCACCCAATCGGCGGAACATCACTGTTGCAGCCATCTCCACCGGTGATGGCACGCACTACAAGGACATGACCGCGGCGCAGCGCCATGCCGTTGTCATTGATGCCCTCCGGCACTGCCCGCAACGCGGCAAACGTGGGGATGGTGGTTACCCCTTGGCCCAGCGCATCCTTGCGGCCCTTGTCCATGAATTCGGCAGTGAGGTCGCCTGTGATCTGGCCGCACAAGCCGACTGGTCACAGGACAGCGATTGGGACATCGACAAGGTGGCGACATCCTTGGAGGCCGATCCGCCAGAGGCAGGCAAACGCAGCCAAATCTGGACCGTGTTCCGGCGTGCAGCAGAGGAACCCGCAGACCCTGCTGACCCTTGGATTTGCCCTTGGCAGGAACGCACCGCACTAAAGCCAGACCCCACTCCGCTTCCCGCCATCACCGTTGATAACAACGGCGACACCCCCGGCGATGAAGCCCTCATTAACCAATGGGGTTCCGGCTGGCAGGTCACTGACAAGGGCCAACGCATCCGCACCAACCTCTGCACCGGTGATGCCCTCACCTCCCTCGAAGACAAACTCCCCGAGCGCTTCCTGAGGTTCAACACCGTGACGCGACTGGTGGAGGCCGGGAGCTATTCCATTCCTGAGTCCGACATGGAACGCCTCTACGGCAAGGCGCAACAGGCGGGCTGGAACATCAGCAAGACCTCTTGCATCGATGCCGTTTATTCCCGCGCCACAGCCCACAAGTTCGACCCGATTCAGGACTACCTGAACGTGGTGGCCGCCGACCCCCACCTAGAGCCAGCAGACATCAACAGCCTCAGCACCACCTACCTGGGCACCACTGAGCCGCTGTTTGATCGCTACATGAAGGTCGGGCTGATTGGTGCCGTTAAACGGCGCTTTGAACCCAGCTGCAAGTTCGACACCGTTGTGACCCTCGACGGTGATGGAGGCATCTACAAATCAGAGTTCTGGATTGTTCTGGCCTCCCCTGATTGGCACTCCAGCAGCGATGCCGAACAGGACAAGGACTTCCTGTTGATCCTCCACGGGGCATGGCTCTATGAGCAGGCCGAACTGGATTACATCGTCGGCAAGAAAAAGGTCGGGCAACTCAAAAACCTCATCACCACCCGTCGTGATGACTTGCGCGTTCCCTTCGGCAAGGGGACTGAAAAGCAAGACCGTGCCGGAATCATGGTGGGCACCGTTAATGGCCCCTTCCTCCGCGGTGACCCAGCACTGCGTCGCAGGTTCCTTGTCATCCAATGCCCGCAGTCCTTTGAAGCCGGTGAACGCATCGACATCGACAAGGTGCGCAATGACCGTGATGCCATTTGGAAAGCCGCAGTTCTGGCTTACCGGGCAGGGGAGAAATGCTTCCTCGATTCAGAGACCGCGGCGGCAGCCAGCAGGTTGAACCTAAAGGTTGCCGAGGAAGAACACCCCTGGGTAAATGCAATCGCGACGTGGCTGCAGCAACCCATCAACACCATGGGGCCACACCATTCCGACGACATCCTTCACGGTGCCGGAATTGTTGCCATCGGTCAGCCACCCGATATGTCACACCACAGAGAACTGCCCAAGGCCATGGAGCAAGTCGGTGGGTGGAAAAAAGATCGCGAACCAACCCGACACAACAACCAAAAGGCACGGTTCTGGCGCAAGGCAAATGTCCCAGGAGCTGGGACAAATTCAGACGGACCTGGGACATTTGAAGAGGAAGGTGGGACAAATTGGCCATGACTGTCCCACCTCTCAGGCGAGAACCTGCCCTTTTAGACGGACCTGGGACAGCTGACCTGGGACAGCCAAATCCCACTGGCCCCAGGACTTCTCAAAGAAGTGTCCCATGTCCCAGGTAAAAAAAGGAATTTGTATTTTTAGATTATTTAGGGGATATATATGGGCCACGGAGTTTCAGAAACCCACCTGGGACATGGGACACCTGGGACAAATCAACCGGCCATAATTGATGGCATGGGTCAAGCACTTAGCAAGCAACGCGATCGGAAAAGGAACTCCGAAGCGCGGCAAGAACGTGACATCGCGATTTATCAATCGCACATGCGGGGTAACTCCCAACGGGCAATTCAGGCGGAGTTCTCAATCAAGTCCTGCCAAACAGTCCACGCCGCAATCATTCGTGGTCGGGAACTTGTCAAGGAACGGGGGATTGATCTCGAAGAGCGTCGAATTGAAATCGACGAGATGTTCAAAAACACGCTTGGTCATCTCGCCGGTGAAGTTGCACGGCAAGCCGATGAAGGTCGCATCGTTGAGATTGAACGCAATGACGGTTCAAAGGAGATCAGGCGCACCCGTGGCATCGACCCCCGCACTGCTGAGGCATTGGCCCGCAGTGCTGACCGATGGGCGCAATTCCTGGGCGTGACCGACAGGGCTGCAGAGGTCAGCAATCAGGCCACGGTGATCAATCTGAGCGCACCTGCTGATGGGGCGTCATTTGCGGATCGGTGGTCCAGCAACAGCGAGCCAGAAACCGTTGATGTCAACGCGGTGTCAACAGAAGTCGATTCAAATCTCCAGAAGTCAATAGCAGCAGGGATGGATGACCTGCCCCAGACGGCTGACCCGCGTCAAAAAGAGTTGTTCTGATGACCACCGCACCGGCATCAGCAACGGCTGCACCAGGGACTGAGATTCAGGAACCCACCCTCACCCAGCAGTTGATGCTGGACGCGCCATGGGGTGATGACCTGTGCATCATCTCGGCACGCGGCACCGGCAAGAGCTGGGGCATTGCATTGGTGGTGGCCCGTGATGCGGCGCACTGGAAGACCAAATACAGCTGCCTGATCACCAGGACCACATTCCAGGGCCTGACCGAATTGCAGGGATTGCTGTGGCGCTATCTGACGGTGGCGTTCCCAGGCACCACCTACAGCAGCGGAGACATGACATTCCGCCTTGGCGGGAAGGACATGCCCCACGGCAAGGTCGAGCTGGCTTACACCGGTGCAGGGCCTGCTGAGCAGGTGAAGGCATTGGCCCGTTTACAGGGGCGTTCCTTTATCTGCGCCATTCACGACGAATGCGGCAACCACTTCGACTCGACGTTTGTGGACATGGCCGCGGCCACATTGCGTGGCCCTGCTGGGGAACCCTGGTGGTCCTGCCCACCCTTGGCTGCAAGCCCGTTATGGGATTCCAGCGGGCTATCCGGAACCAGGGAAGGCCAGTCGCTTCTGGAGTGAAGACCTAGGCAAACACACGATTTTTGCCAGCTTCACGGCGGGGTCTAACCAGCACCTGGACCTGGATCAATACATCCGGAACATCAAGGTTGCAGCGGCTGATGATCCGGCGTTGCTGGATGCGTGGCTGCATGGGCGGCTGGACGTTGACATTGCGGGCGCGTTCTTCGGGTCAAGCTTTGGCATCCGGCGATCAATGCGGGATGCGCGGCCTGGGGGGATTCCACAGGACAAGTTGCGGAAGGCGTTTGTCTGCATGGACTGGGGTTGCAGCGCACCGACCGTGGCCTATTTGTGCCTGCCCGATCCCGAGGGTGCGCCAAAGGGGTCGATATGGCTCCTCGATGAGTTCTATGTGGCTGCCAGCACTGCAGGGGGCCAGCGTGACTGGACCCGTGGCACCTACCTGTCCAATGCGGAACAGGCGGTGGGAATCATTGAGTGGTTGAGCCGTTGGAACCTGCGGCCGGGCACCACAAAGGTTGTTGCTGATGACGCGGTGTTCAACGCGACGGGCAGTGATCGGGGGAGCACCGCTGGCGACTTCAAAGCTGCTGGATGTCCGCTGGTGAGGGCCGGAAAGATGAATCAGCGGGAGGCCAATGGATTGGCATTGGTGCGGACGATGCTGCAGGCGGCGGGCAAGGACCCGGAGACGCCATGGCTGTTGTGGACGAAGGCGTGTGAGGGGTTGATGGCTACCTGGCCGACATTGCCGAGGCATCCACGGGATGTGGAGAAGATCGCTGACGGTTGCGCCAATCACAGCCTGGATGCGGTCCGTTATGGAGTGCAGTGGTGGCGGGCTAGGTGGAAGACCGGCAGGGGCCCGCGGGTGTGGTGAGGGAAGTGAGATGACAGTGAGAATCACTCGAATGGGGGATGCGGTCTGCAGGCCATCAGGCCACGCTGAGCACATGACAGACAGAAACCACCTCAAGAGTTATTGCCCCCACTGCGGAGAGCAGTTCGGCAATGCATGGCAAGGCGTTGGCTTAAAAGCGCACCTCTGGAAGGCTCATGGCATCCCAGGCGAGGCCACCTTCAACGGAAAGCTGATCAAGTTCCCAAGGGAGGGTTCTGAGCAATGAAAGGAATTGCCGCTGCTGTTGTTGCTGGGCTATTGATTGCAAGCCCATCAGCCCTTGCCAATGTGGACGAAGCAAACATGTTCCAGGATCTTGGATACATAAAGGCAACCTGCCTATATAACCGGTTCAACAAGGTCGACAAAAGGACAGCAAGAATGCTGTTGGAGACTGTTTACAAGAACCACAAAAGCAATCAGGAGCGAGTCACCCTTATGTTTCAGCAGTCGTTAGATGCTTATCCAGGCTGCCTAACGCTATTCCCGGAAGAGATCAAGCCAAGAATGCAAACAAAGGCCACCAAGATTCCCTGCCAATTCAATGATGGAAAGTGGATTCAGGTGGAGAGTGTCGACAACGCTAAGACATTTACATTGACTTGGGATGATGGCCCCAAGATGACTTACAGCTGGGTAGGTAGCAACGCCGATAGATGGAATATCACTGACACACTTGGCGGTAAGTGGAATTACACCGACCACAGAACAAAAGGCGGATTCACGCTGACGCATCTGGACAACGGAAACAAGATCAAATGCCTGAGCACTACGAGATGAAGTTGCAGAAGGGTGATGTGGTGCGGTTGGCGGGAAGTGTGACGCAGGCCGAATTTGGGCTGGCGTTATGTGATGACGATGGAGAGCCGTTGCAGATTGACGGGAAGGTCTGGAAGACGGGTGATTGCGGGGTTTATGTAGTGATCAAGAGGATGCGACCTCGCCGGCCACCATTTGCAGCGCAGCCGGGCAGTGTGGCGCGATGGGTGAAGCCTGAGGAAGTGCTGGAGATATTGGAGGGGGAGGCCAGGATGTGGCCTAATGCAGCAGCACTGAAGGGCGTTAGCGATGAACGGGAAGGGAGGGCTAAGGCCAAAGCAGTACCCGTGTTCTGGACTGTTGGCGTTGATGAGATCCCTGGGGAGTGACAGCGGGGAACACTCATGGCAGTCACGTTTGACCCATGACCCGCGACATCACACGATGGTGGGCTTCAACCTCAGGCAGAAGCAGCTGCAGCAAGGTGAGCACCTAAAGAAGCGGTGCAAGCTTTAGGCACCGACCTGGCAGAAGGAAGTGGGCTGGGCGCCCGAAGATAAATAAATCTCTATTTGCTTAACCTGAGGTCGCTCCCGAAGCAATTTAAGCTGTAAAAGGATTTAATAAAAATTCTAAAAATGGGCTGTGTATTCCCCTTCAAACAACACAAAGACAATCCAACACAAATACCAATCGGCACCCCTTATGCCTTTATGTCAGCGTCGGTGAAACTTGGATCTCTCCCAAAAAAATTATACAACCCTGCCAAGGGGATTTTTTTGGAAACCAAGGTGAAGCGAAAATTGAATAAATACATTAAAAATAATGAGGGCCCAGTCGATGCAGGAGATATAAGCACCCTCTCAGACAATATTCAAAGCAATTTTTCTAACATCGGGGATTTGATTACATCCATGGAGTACGTGGCTGGTATTAGTTTTGGAATCGGTGGTTGCTCAAAAGCAGACGCAGATGAATATAGGAAAAAAAATACCATTAACCCAAAGAAATCTGATTCAGAAATTATTATCAGTCCAGAGGATGGAAAGATTTATCATAACTCCAACGGAGAGGAGAATGGCTACGGCAGGAAGGGCAAAGAGGCTGTCATAGTTGAGTTTGAGGATAAGTCAAAGTTAACAAGCAAAGAACTGAAGAGCCTGCAAAATATTACAAACTACTCATATCCCTCGAACGATAATAAGAATGCCTTGGCAAAAGAGTTTCTCAACGAAATAGACGACGATAAGCTTGAAAAAGTGTATGATCTAATCACAGATCACCCTACTAAAGGGCTTAATAGGCTCGATAAGATCGCTGATAAATATGGTTTCGATGATATTGATTCAAATGATTTCGAAGCTCGCATTTGGACCAAAAAGATGGTCAGATATCTTCCAGTTGATGCAGTAAGTGGTATTGATTTATTGCCAACTGATGATTTGCCTGATGCCGAGGCAACGATCGATGAACTAGGTCTAGTCATACCCCTCTCCGCATATTAGTGAGTAATTTCTCAAAACTGTAATCCGAGGTCTGCGGAATATTTGCGTCACGGCAGATGCAGTGCTCTAGTCTGCTCAATACCTCAACCAACTAATTACATTTAGTCCCGCTCGCTTGGCGAGGTTTTTGCTCGCTCCGCTCGCTTAGCTGAAGACGAAGTTCTGAGCCAGCGCTGAAATCGGGCTAAAGCGAGTGCCACTCCATTTGGCTGCTGCGCCCCATGGCCGAGTTCAACGCCAAGAAACCCAGCAAGGTCAAAGCCGTTGACCCTGATGCCAGCTACAGCGTTGAGGGCACCGAAGGCGGCAGCTTTGCCATCGCAACAAGCAAGAAGGAACTCAAGGCTCTAATGA
>MDTD01127960.1_pt1 | contig 14271 bp, 8 predicted proteins | sample 811221 | NCBI WGS metagenome assembly MDTD01 (sample SAMN05326646, study PRJNA326480) | marine metagenome | isolation source: seawater | place: Pacific Ocean: South West | collected 2011
GCTTGTACTGCCTAAAAGCCTCCAGGGAGCATCCTTGTCATCCACAGGGGGAGTGTTAGGGTGAGGGAAAACTGAAAGTCTTTCTCCACCAGTAGGTGTGCTTGTAAGGCTTAGCCCTAATCTGTAGGATAAATTTCCTGAATTATTTAAAGGTGTACCATCAAGCCAATACCATCCGCCAGTCTGAGAAGCGTTTCCTTCAGCATAATCTGGCGCTGAGGTATCTTGAACAAGACCAAACCAACATGATGCAACGTTTGCTCTAATGGAAAAAATATAATTGTATTCTTCCATTGAATTAATTATTAAAAGAGAACCGCCTGTAATTTCCGCCGATGTTTTTGCTGAATCAAAATTTGAGGATCCATTTGATTTGTAGTAAGTACTACCACCAAAAGTTCCAATTTGAGAATATCCAGCTGGGGTGCTAAGGCTAGAATTTAGTTCTAAAACATGTTTTCTTGAGTCACTACCCCTCAAATCGTTAAATAATCCACTACCTCCAGAAAATTCGCCAAAATTTTCATTAGCGCCGCCATTGGGTTCGCTACCCGCCCATTTACCACTTAAATCTGCACCATTAATCTTAGTTACACTCGATGGTAAAACTGAAGATAGAGTGGCAGTTCCTCCATTTAATTCAAACCTAAAGTTTGATGAAGTTGGAGTTACTAATCCACTTGGCGTTTCATTGTAAATATTTTCACTAAAACTAAGAGTAACGTATGCGTTATTTGAATCAATTTGAGTGCTTTTAATAAATGGGGATGTATTCCAAAGCATAACAGTATTACTTGTTTGATTTGTATTTGCAGTATTTCCAAATCGATCAAAAATTGAATTAGCCACTAGATTAATTGTAAGAGTCTCACTTCCAGTGGGTATCCCATTAACTCCAAAGTCTAAATAAAAAGTATCTCCTTCTCCACTTATTAAATCAGGAATATTACTGGTTAAAGTCACTGTGCTTCCAGAGACAGTTAATGAAAAGTCGTTTCGATCAATATTAACATTTGTGCTGCTAATAGAGCCAAAAACAGGACGACTAAATTTGATTTTTACTTTCCCTAAAGTAGTACTACCTGTATAGGTGTATGTAGGGTTTTGTTCTTGCATTAGCTCTGATGAGGTAATCATTGGGGGACCATCATTTAAAATTTCCGTTTGACTTTGAAGTCTATTGTAATATTTAATCTTTTGAATATGGCCATAAAATAAATGATCTGGACCAGTGGCGCTTCCAAAGGAACTAGACTCAGAACCATTACCGAGCCATCCATATCTTGGAGTCTCATTGTATCTTACAGAGTTTAATGTTGCTTCATCATGATTTGAAATAGGTGTATAACTATTTGAATCTGTGTATATAAGAGAACCATCAATATAAAATTTCAATCCACCTGCCTGATTTGCTTTAAACAAGACAGACACAACATGCCATTTATCATCTCTTAAGTCCCCTGAATAAGAAGATGAAATGTCATGCACCCCCTGAGAGTTTGTGAAGTGAAAAACAGGTTTACCGGCACTTCCATTTACCTGGTCTGAGCCAATAGAAAATCTGAAAACTGCAGACCTATCAAAACTTAATAAAATTCTTTGATCATTGTTATGATTACTAGCTGATGAATTTAGTTTAACTTTTGCAACTATTGCCATCTCTTCAATTTGATCACTGTCTCCAGTAACATAATTGAGTCCAGAAATCTTAATCCCTTTTTCTGCTTGATTAGTCGCTCCATTAAAATACATCGCATTAAGATTTTGATCATAAGTAACGACATTACTTCCAACTCTAGTCCCATGATAACCATTGCCGCTAAGATCATTAACATTATCAGGAGATGATGGATCATAAGAGCGTGTATTTGCAAAATTATAATAGAGTATTAATTTGCTGTCAATTCCTGTTGTTTTGCTTGCTTGACTCGCAATCATTACATTTCCAGCAAGATCATATACAGAGTTCTCTTTAGGAATTATAGTGATTCTTTCAGATCCTTCGCATGTTCCAGAGATTGTTATTGATCCACGATAAGTATTTGTTGTTCCACTAACAAGGGTCGATGTATTTGCAACAGTAACAACTATACCATTTACATTATTAGCAATAACAAAATTAAAATTATTAGGTGTAACCTCCGAAAATTGCCCATCCGGGCTACTGGTTAAATCCTCACTAAAAGTAATTTCCATTTCAGATATATGAGGATAAATCGATATATTTTCAATAATTGGATTAGTGTTATCAATCTGATATACAATACTTGAAGAAGAGGTAGTTGAGGTAACTGTCCCTGATCCAATGGATACCGTTGCTGTTGCCGTACCATTATAACTATTGGGGACATCCCACTGATAGGTCCACTGGGATAAATTTGAAGTCCCTTGCATTATCGTATTGGTCACAAGACCTGATATACTGATTGTTGGGCTAACATTAACTGGTTTGTCAAAAGATGCCGTTATTAATATATTATCATTCCCATTGACCTTAATTTTACTGTTGTTATCTGTAAGGCTTATTGATCGCTGTTTAGATTTAGAAACCAGACTGTAAAGAAAACCTCTTTGTAAAATTAATGCTGAACTTGAAATCTGACCTGAAATTGGTTGCCCGACTGAACTTATTCTAGTTATTGAAATAGATGTATCACCTTGATAATTTCCCATTGATGAAAGAACAGAGGTCTCCTTTGACTGGGAAAAGACCATTCCTCCAAATAAGAATAGTATATAAAGTATCTTCTTCAAATCAGCTAGAATAATCTTTTAATAATTCTTTTCAATCTTTATACCAACAACATAAAAATCACCATCATAAGTATCACTATAACTGTATCCTTGATTCAGGTATCTACTCATGTGAAGAGTTGCGAAATCAATTCCACTAAAATTATAATTATATGTGTATGTATATTTTTGAAGTGGTCGCTTGTTGTTAGCTGTTTGGGCTGCTGCTGTCAAATGCGAAGGTGGAGCGCCAATTGTAGTACCATATTGAAACGCACCAGCATTATTACCTATAAAATCATTCCCAGCAGATACATTGTTTCCAGACATTGTAAGCACCTGAATTCCCCAGTCAACCTGAATATTCCCTGAATTTGCATTTTCTGTTAAAAAATAAAGAGTAACCTTATAGTTTCCATTTCCCCAATGAGATGGTGGTATAAAGGTTGCCCTTGTTTGACTTATTCCGCTATTTCCTTTTTTTAAATTCAAAAATTCATAGTAATAACCATTAAATACTCCAGTTTTGCTAGCAATATTCTGCGAACCTGTCCTTTCAAATAGTGCATGACTAATCCATATTTGATTGTTGGCTCCACTAGAGGGTAAATTAGTAAGTGCTGATCCATCACCAGAAAAAGCAGTCGCAGTGACGGCACCACTAATATTAGCTCCAGTTGCAGAAAGTACTCCTGAAGTTTTAATTAAATTAACATTAGAATTACCCAGCTGAATTGAATTACTAGCTCCTACAACTGCCCCATATCCAATCGCAGTTGCATTAACTAAGTTGTTAGCCGCTACATCAGCAGTATGCCCTAAAGCTGTATTGTTAGTCCCTGTTGTGTTCGTATATAAACTTCTATAACCAACACCTGTGTTTCTCAATCCTGTTGTGCTATTATATAAACTTTGACTTCCATCAGCAGTATTTTCGTCTCCTGTAGTATTTGAATAGAGTGCGCCAAATCCACTACCTGTATTGTCATCCCCTGTCGTATTAATAAATAAGGCACCCCTTCCCATAGCACTATTGCCATTTCCTGTGGTATTATTCGCTAAACTCTGTGCGCCCATTGCTACATTATAGTTTCCCGTGGTATTATCTTCAAGGCTTTTATATCCAATAGCAGCATTTAAGGTACCAGTGGTATGTGACTTCATGGAAAGCGAGCCAATGGCAGTATTTTGATTACTTGTCTCGGCAGTATTTAGAGCCTGATATCCGACTGCAACATTATCAGATCCCGTAGTATTTTTATCTAAATTAAATGCTCCAACAGATGTATTTCTAGCCCCTGTTGTATTGTCTTCAAGACTCATGTATCCAAGAGCTGAATTTGCAGCTCCTGAGGTATTATTCATCATAGACTGTAATCCTACAGCAGTATTTTGAGAGGCAGTATTGTTTCTTAAAGCTGCAGAACCAACAGCAGTATTACCATCTCCTGTAACATTTTCATGTAGAGCTTGCATTCCAATTGCTGTATTCCAGTCTCCACCATTATTTTTTAACAAAGTAAAGACTCCTAAAGAAACATTCTGCTCTCCATCTTGATTAGCTTCTTGACTTCTAAATCCAATCGCAACATTGTTTTGTCCTGTGTTGTTACTAGTAAGGGCATTATGACCAATAGCCATATTTCTATCTCCAGTTGTAATAGCATCAAGTGCTGTAATTCCTACAGATAAATTAGACTGTGCATTATTTGTTGTACTGGAAGGATTTTGTCCTAAATAAAATGAATCTCCTTCTACAAGACCGATAGAAGTTGATGGAGTACCCGTGCTTGGTAAATTAGTAAGACCTGATCCGTCTCCTCTAAAAGCAGAGGCAGTTACTACTCCTGAAAAAGAAGCATTTGAACCACTCACCTGAGTAGCTGATACTAATCCTGAAAATATACCATTAGTAGCATATAAACTAGTTGCATCAAGATGAGTAGCAGTAACTATGGTAGTAGAAATTGCACCTGAAATGATACCTTTTATGGCACCTGCTTTAGCAGCATAATTTGCGATTGGAACGGCATAAATCCTTCCAACACCTAGTGAAGTGAAACCTCCTCCAAGATTCACTTCTTCCTTTAAAAACAAGGGTCTACCCCAATCTATTGCGCCCCAGCTGTCTCCCGTCTGACTTGTTGGAGCTCCACTACCAATTACAAGATTAATAAGACCATTAACACTTGTAGTAATTTGGTGAGTCTCCTGGTAGCTAACCGTTCCATTAGCAGCGTCATAGATGATACTGAATTTCATTGTGATGGATTGACCAGATACTGCCATTCCATTAGCGTCCTTAATTATAGCCTGATAATTAAAGTCTGTTTGTGAGAAGGTAAACAAACTGAATAATGCAAAATAGAAGAAGATAAATTTTTTCATGATGTTAATATTTATAATAGTTAAGCTGCCAGAAAAGTTCTGTGACACTCTTTATAATATAATGTTTTTTTTCAAATAATAAAAATTGGACACCTAAGTTACTGATTTAATGGATACTACAATATATTGGGTATTTAATTAATAAAGATTTCATAATTTGTGAAAAAAAAGATTAGGAATGAATAAATTAATAAAACTTATTACAGCTCTAATGATTATCAGCTCGTGTAATCAAGAGGTTAAAGAACTTCAAAAGTATTCGATAGAGACATTAATGTCTAATAACAGAAGCTCTGGTGGTTATTTTTCAAAAGATGCAAGTAAATTACTCTATAGTTCAGATAAATCTGGAGTTTTTAACCTGTATGAAGTAGATTTAAGTTCGCTAAAAGAAACTCAAATAACAAATTCTGAAGAGGAATCTTATTTTGCAGTCGCCTACTCTCCTCTTACAAATGAAATTATATATAGTGCCGACAAAGGAGGAAATGAAAATTCACATCTATACCTAATTAGAGATGGAGAATCTATTGACCTAACCCCTGGTGATAAAACAAAGGCTTCATTTCTTGGATGGACACAAGATGAAAAGCAAATGTATTTTCTCTCAAATGCAAGAAATCCAAAGTTTTTTGATCTTTACAAAATTAATATGGATGATTTATCCTCAAAAATGATCATGGAAAATAATGAGGGTTATAGCTATTATCCATTATCAAACAATGACAAATACCTTGTCATGGTTAACAGACCATCAAGAGATATCGATCAAATGTATTTATTAAATCTTGAGAGTAATGAAAAAATTGAAATATCAAATCAAGAATCAAACTTTTGGGGTCAAGGCTTTGATAAAAATGATGAAAATTATTACTACAGTACAAATTATGACAATGAATTTCTTTATTTAATGTCTTACAACATAGAATCTGGAAATAGAAGTCTAGTTTATAAAACTGATTGGGATGTTACAAGACATTTTTTAACTAAAAATGATAAATTTTCTGTGATCACTGTTAATGAAGATGCGCAAAGTCAAATAATTGTTAGAAACAATAAAGATAGTTCAATAGTTAATTTTAAAGGGATTGAGAATTTAAATATTAATTCTGTTTCTTTCTCTGATGATGAAAAAATGGTTAGAATTAATGCAGGAAGCTCAAACTCACCAGGAGATATTTATACTTATGACATAGACTCTGAAGTTTTGAATCAAATTACTTCTAACTTAAATTCTGATGTAAATCCTTCAGATCTTGTAAATGGAGAAGTAATCCGGTATAAATCATTTGATGGATTAGAAATACCCTCTATTTTATATAAACCAATAATGGCAAGTAAGAAAAATAAAGTTCCTGCTCTTGTATGGGTTCATGGTGGTCCAGGTGGCCAATCAAGAATTGGATATCGTGCCTTGATTCAATACCTTGTTAATCATGGATATGCTATTCTTGCTGTAAATAACAGAGGAAGTAGCGGTTATGGAAAAACTTTTTATTCATTAGATGACAGAAATCATGGAGATAAAGATTTGAAAGACTGCGTTTGGGGAAAAAAATGGCTTGAAGAGCAAGATTATATCGACTCAGACAAAATTGGCATAATAGGTGGTAGTTATGGAGGATTTATGTCAATGGCGGCAATGACCTTTGAACCTGATGTTTTTAAAGTTGGTGTTAATATTTACGGGGTAACTAACTGGATTAGAACGTTAAAATCAATTCCACCATACTGGGAAGCAGCAAGAAAACAGCTCTATAAAGAGATGGGTGATCCTTATTCATCTGATTCAATAAGACTTTACAATATTTCTCCATTGTTTCACGCTAAGAATATTAAAAATCCTATAATGGTTCTACAAGGCGCTAATGATCCTAGAGTATTACAAATAGAATCTGATGAGATTGTTGATGAAGCTAGAAAAGCTGGAGTTTATGTTGAATATGTATTATTTGATGATGCAGGTCATGGATTCATAAAAAAAGATCAGCAAATTGAGGGGAATGAAAAGATTTTAACGTTTTTAAATAGCTACCTCAAATAAAGTCATTGATTAAAAAATGATATACCTAATTTATGGTGTAGCGGCAAGTGGAAAAACTTCTGTTGGAAAATTATTAAGTAAAAAACTTAAAGTTCCATTTTATGATGCTGATGATTTTCATCCGACATCAAATATCAAAAAGATGAAAAATGGAATCTCATTAAATGATTCCGATAGAAAACCCTGGCTTAAAACATTAAGAATAAATATTGAATCTTGGCAAAAGAATGGATCGGCAATTCTTGCATGCTCAGCCTTAAAAGAATCATATCGATCAATACTTATGGGAGATATGAATATTCCTATTCAATTTATTCTCCTCCAATGTCCAAACTCAACTCTCAAAAAAAGATTGGAGTCAAGGAAAGAACACTTTATCTCTCCTGCTCTTTTAGAATCACAAATTAAGACACTTGAAGTACCAGATTACGGGATTAGATTTGATTCTAACATAGAATTGAAAAAATTAGTCAAACAAATTGTAAAAAAAGTTACAAAATCATCTGATTTGGGAATTATCGGTATGGGCACAATGGGAAAAAATCTATCCCTAAATATATCTGAAAAAAAAATTTCAGTATCTATTTATAATAGAGAAATTAAGGGAGAAGAGGAAAATATAGCTGCTGAATTTGCTAAAGAAAATAAGGAATTTAATTTAATGCCGTTCAATGCTCTACCGGAATTTATAAACTCATTAACTGTTCCTAGGAAAGTTTTTCTAATGATAAACTCAGGTGACCCAACTGATGAAGTTTTGACTCAATTAATAATGATTTTAGATCCTGGAGACATTATAATTGATCTAGGCAATTCTTATTACAAAGACTCCCAAAGAAGGTCTAAATTTTTAGCACAGAAAAAAATTCATTTTTTAGGGATTGGTGTATCTGGAGGTCATCATGGAGCAAGAAATGGGGCTTCATTTATGGCTAGTGGAAATAAGTATGTTTATCAAATGATTTCTCCTATAATTGAAAAAATTTCAGCAGTTGATAATAATGGAAACCCCTGCTGTAGTTACCTAGGGGGTCCCGGTGTAGGACATTTGGTAAAAACTATTCACAATGGGATTGAATACTCAGAAATGCAATTAATTGCTGAAGCTTATCACCTTATGAGGTTTCATTTAAATATGAATATTGAAAAGATCTCAAGTACATTTAAGAAATGGAACAACAATGATTTATCTAGTTATCTATTAGAAATTACCTTAAGAATTTTAAATACTAAGGTAAAAGGAGTCCATATTATTGATCTAATTGATGATAAAGCTTCAAGTAAAGGAACTGGCGCATGGGGTTTATTCAATTCAGTAGAGACAAATGCGCCCTTTGATACCCTTGCCTCCTCTTTAATGTTCAGATACTTATCCTTAATGTCAGATGAGAGGCAGATTGCAAGTAATGCTTATCAGATTAATTCAAAAAAGGGAATGATTGATGAGAAAATCATTGAAAAAGCTTACTCCGCAGCAAGAATAATTAATCACAGTCTTGGATTTAATTTACTGGAAAAAACTTCATTAAAATACAATTGGAATCTTAACCTATCTGAAATTGCCAGAATATGGACAAATGGTTGTATTATCAGATCTAACTTGATGAATGATTGGATTAAAGTACTATCGAACAAATCATTAAAACATCCCCTACTTCACAAGAATATTGTAATGAAATTAAAAAAACTTTATCCCAGCTTATCAGAAATGGTCTCAGTTGCTATAAATCTTAATTGCACTTTGCCAGTTCATTCGTCATCACTTAATTTCTTTTTATCATTTACAAACAAATCATTGCCTTCAGTAATGATTCAAGCTCAAAGAGACTTGTTTGGTATGCACGGTTTAAAATTTAAAAATGAACCTGAAATGAAAGATTTCAATCATCAGTGGTAGCATTATTTTTTCTTATATTTATATGTAAGATAAAAGAAAATGAATAAGTACAATGATCATGATGATATTCCTGGAAACCCATCCGTAGCTAAGACTAGTGAGGTAAAACTGAGAACACATGCTGACAAGGATAGTTTAAGGGTTCTAAGTATAGAGCAATGGAATTTTTGGATAGAGAATGGTTACGTTGTAATTAAAAACGCAATCTCAAAACAGCAAGCAGCTAAAACAGCATCATTTTTATGGGAGTTTGAAGAAAAAGATCCTAATAATAAAAATACATGGTACACTAGCCCTAGAGCAGAAATGCAAATGAAAGAATTAGCTGGTACTGGAATGGTAGAGGTCTATAATAATTCGTATTTATGGAATAACAGACAGGAAAAAAGAGTTTATGACTCTTTTGTTGATATCTGGGGTACTGATAAATTATGGGTTACAATAGATCGTGCAAATCTTAACTTTCCAATAAGACCAGGTTTCGAATATAAAGGATTTATTCATTGGGATTACGATCCTGCTACTAAGCCGCAAAATGTTCAAGGCGTTATTGCCCTGGCTGATCAAACAGATCAAAATATGGGTGGCTTTCAGTGTATTCCTTGGCTATATAAAAACTTTGATAAATGGAAATTAACACAACCAAAGAATCGAGATTACTTTAAACCTGATATTAAGGGGTTAGAAAATAAAATTGTCAAGGTTCCGCTAGAAGCCGGTGATCTATTAATATTTCATAGTGCCCAACCTCATGGAATTAGACCAAATTTAAGTGATGATAAAGTTAGAATTGCTCAATATATATCAATGATGCCAGCTGAAGAAGAGAATATAAAGCTCAAAGAATGGAGAATTTCCTCATGGAAAAATAGAATCGCTCCAAAAGGATATGCCTTTCCAGGAGATCCAAGAAATTGGGAGCAAAAAAAATATAATACTGCAAAATTATCATCTCTCGGAGAAAAACTACTTGGATTAAAAAAGTGGTAGATTTTAACGTTTATTTAATTGATTCTAAAATTTTTTTAGAGTTTAATTTAAGTTTGTCATAATCTTTACTTGAAATAATCTGGTCATTAATTAAACTACTTCCTATACCCAAAACATCTGCTCCTGAATCTAACCATTCTCTTGAGTTATCAGTAGTTATACCCCCTGTAACCATTAAGGGTATTTTAGGCGCAATAATCTGTAAGCTTTTAAAATTTTTAATCCCAAGAAGATTTGCAGGAAAAATTTTAATCATATCTGCTCCAGCATGATAGGAATTATAAATTTCTGTTGGAGAAAAAGCCCCAGATATAATTGGAAATCTATTATTTTTCAAATAATTGATGACTTCAATATTGTATATAGGCATAACTATAAATTCAGCTCCTGCATCTATAGCTCTTTTTGCACCATCAAGATCAGTAACTGTTCCCGCTCCTAAAAGAATAGAATTTTCATAATTATTTCTTAATTGTTTTATTATAGATAATGCATTTGGTGTTGTTAAAGTGACTTCTATCGAATTTATTCCTGATTCCACAACAATATCGATAAATGAAATTAAATCCTCACTTACGGTTGATCTTATAACAGCTATGATTTTATTCTCAATGATACTTTTTAAAATATTCATGTTCTTTTATTTCCAGTTATTTCTTAAAAATCTGATAAAATTTTCACTCATTATATTTTCAATATCTGATTTAGAGTAACCCCTCTCTTTCAAAATTTTAGGAATTTTTTGAAGATCAGCTATTGTATTTAAATCTCTTGGGCATTGTTCATTTCCAAAAGCACCATCTAAATCTGAACCAATGCCTACATGAAATGAATTGCCTGAAAGCTGACATATATGATCAATATTATCAACAACGTTTTCTAAACTAACGTTTAATGATTCAGGAGAAGAGACACCTCTTTTCCAATTTGGGACAAGCATCCAGGCATCTAGTGCAACTCCAATGAATGACTCCCTATTGATTAGCTCTTTAATTTGATCGTCTGAAAATTGTCGTTCATGATTGACAAGTTTTCTACAATTATTATGGCTCGCCCATAAAATTCCATTAAAAATATTGATAGTTTCCCAAAAGCTTTGATCACAAAGATGAGTAACGTCTAATATCAAATCAAGCTCTTCGATCTTTTTAAGAAGCTCTTTACCTTTCGACCCAATTCCACCTATTGAATTTGTACCATGTGCATAAATACCTTTCCCGTAATGGGCAGGACCAATCGCTCTTAATCCTTGACGATACGAATTTTCTAATGTTTGCATGTCAATGATTGAATCTGCTCCCTCTAGACTGAGAATATATCCAATCGTTTGATTATCAACGTTTTGAATCCACAACTCCAGGTGATTATTTAACTCATCAAGAGAGGTTATTTGACGCATCTCTCCTAATTCTTCCATGGCTTTATACCAAGCTAATTGACCCTGGGTTTGAGCCCAAGCCTGATGACTTGAGCTCCAACCTTGAAGATTTTCTCCTTTCACACATCCAGCTATTTGCGTAGCAACGCACAAACCGATATTTCCTTTCCTCATCGCCTCAAGTGAAACAGTATTATTACCTCTATCGGGTTTATCATTCATGCCTGATTCACTATTTCGAATATGCTTAACACTTAGAGTTAAATCTCTGTTCCATTCAACGGCATTCATAGCCAAATCTAGATGTGAATCAACTATTAACATTAGTTTTTAATTAAAAATTTAACTCGAATAATCAAATATTAATTTTATAATCTCTTGCAATTACTTTCCAATTCCCCTTTACTTTATTATTTTCAACTGTTATAACATCATTATATTTTGGAACTGTTGGACAAACATGCTGAGGGATTGCATAGCATATGTCTCCAATATTATATTTACTGCTATCTAAACACTCAACAACTAGATGTTCTTCACTTTGACCTATTTGATTTGTCTCACTGTAGTTAAGAAATTTTAACCTTGGGAAGTTCATTTCAGCAGCAACTGATTTATGACCCAAATTGAAACAGATTAAATTATTTTTTGGTTTACTAATTAATCTTCCAAAAAGAACTGCGGCTGGTAAAAATTTTAAATCTTTAAACATACTTCCATATCTCTCATCCCATAGCAATGAAGTTCCTGGACTAACTTCAATATTTTTTCTTTTTGAATGAATAGGAAACGTTGGAGTTCCTCCAGCTATAACAGTTTTAATGTCCAAATTCAAATTTTTAAGATTTTTGATCAACTTCTCAACTTTATTAAAATCCTTATCACATTCTCTTTTTCTTAAATTAAAATTAGATTCGCGAATATGCCCATCATATACATGAAGTCCATTTGCGATCAAATTTTTGCTTTCGGAAATTTTCACATAAAGATCAATTGCCTTCTCATCTGGAAGTACACCAGTTCTATTCATACCATTATTTATGTCCAAAAATAAAGGGGTAATAACCTTATTTTTACTTGCGTTTCGGTCAATCTGGTCAATAATGCCCTCACTGTCAACAATGGTTGAGAATTTAGATTCAGGATATTTTTTAATCAAATTAAAAAATCTATCAATATTAGTTCCAACAGGCTGAATAGCTAAAAGTATGTCTTTAACTCTACTCATAGCTAAAAGCTCAGCCTCAGCAATCGTTGCACATTTAAACTTATTTATACCATGATCAATCTGAAGCTGAATGATTTCTTTTATTTTGTAGGTTTTAATGTGCGGACGTAATTTTTTTATATCCCCTGAGATTTTAATCATTGTTTTAATGTTTTCCTCTACTCTACTTGGGAAAACTAAAAGTGAGGGAGAAATTACTTTTTCTGGGCTAATAATTTCAAACCATTTATATCTCATGGTCTTTTAATAGATTTCAAACATAGCTTCTATCTCTACTGGTATTCCATGAGGTAGAGTCATTCCTACAGCGCTACGAACACCAATTCCATTATGCTCACCAAAAATATCAACCATTAATTCACTAAATCCATTAATGACTAGAGGTTGTTTGGTAAAATCATCAGTACAATCAACCATGCCTAAAACTTTTATCACACGTTTAATTTTATCTATGCTTCCAAAATGGTTTTGAATTGAAGATAGCATAGTTAACCCAACTTGTCGTGCAGCTAATTTCCCTTGCTCAAGATCAAGGTCTTTCCCAACTCTACCTTTAATTAGATCGCCATCCAATTTCATAGGGCCTTGTCCCGAGACATATAAAAACTTGTCAACTAAAAGTGTTGGTCTATATACTCCTGCTGGCTTCGGTGCTGGTGGAAGCTTTAATCCTAATGATTCAATTCTCTTGGTTGGTGATTCATTCATAACTAAAATTTAAACAAATATATTTAATATTAAAACACCCATCAATCCCATTAAACCAACTATTCCCTCCATAACAGTCCAGGTAGACAAGGTATCTTTAAGTGAAAGATTAAAATATTCTTTAAACATCCAAAATCCAGCATCATTTACATGAGAGAGCATAAGGCTTCCTGAACCAATAGCTAAAACCATTAGCTCTGGACTTACATCAACTATTTGTATCAGCGGAAGAACAATTCCGGCAGCTGTTAATCCAGCAACTGTGGCTGAGCCAACACAAACTCTCATTACAGTAGCAATCAACCATGCTAAAATAAGTGGGGGTAAATTTGATTCTTTTAAAAGAAGACCAATGTAATCGCTAACACCGCTGTCAATTAGAATTTGCTTTAATGCTCCTGCGCCAGCAATAATAAGCAGAACCATTGTAATGCTTGAAACAGATTCAGATATTGATTTCATCAAATTATCAATTTTAATACCTCTGGATATTCCTAATGTATATATTGCAACTAAAACTGAGATTAACATTGCAATTACAGGATTTCCTATAAAAATGATCACCTCTTTAAAAATAAAATTTCCTGAAATGAAGTTTTCTATAAATGAAGAGATCATTATCAATATTACAGGAAATAAAGCAGTAAGAGTGCTAATTGTCATACTAGGAATCTGTTCATCACTCATAACCACTGGATTATAAAATTCTTTTAATGGAGATGCTTTAATGTGCTTAATCGATCTTGAAAATAATGGTCCTGCAACCATAATAGTTGGAATAGCAATAATTACACCATAAAGTAATGTCTTTCCAATATCAGCATTAAACATTGTAGCTATTGTCGTTGGGGCAGGATGAGGAGGTAAAAATCCATGAGTAACTGATAATGATGCAAGCATGGGTA
>MDTD01119564.1_pt1 | contig 14269 bp, 15 predicted proteins | sample 811221 | NCBI WGS metagenome assembly MDTD01 (sample SAMN05326646, study PRJNA326480) | marine metagenome | isolation source: seawater | place: Pacific Ocean: South West | collected 2011
GAAGGTGCGACAGCATTCCAAGCGATGCAGACAGGTCACCCCGTTATTGCTACTTTCCACGCATCATCTATCGTTAAGATGATTCAGAGATTTACTGGTGACCCAATCAATGTACCAATTCGTTTCTTCGATAACTTGAACTTCGCAATTTTCCAAGAAGTGGTCGAAGCACCTGGTGGTGGAATTGCTCGACGTGTAACAGGAATTGACGAAGTTATTGGTTACAATAAACACAGTGACGGTGTTCTTACTCGTGGTATGTTCGAGTGGGATCCTGTCAAAGATAAGCACTATTTCCGTGGTATGTTCCAAAGCCATCTTTTGGAAAACAAGATTGCAGCAATGGCTGGCTTTGCCAATAAACGTGATATTTATGATGAAATGTTACGAAGAGCAGCGGCCTTAGATAAGATGGCAGATAGAGATTTGACACACTATGATGACGTCTTTGATTTACTGGGAATTTACTACAATAATGGCTTTGAGTCCTTTGATAGAGCAATTGACACATGGACTGGAGTCAATCATAGTTAGGAGATGAAATAATGGATAGGATGCCAATTTGGCAAGTGGCAATTCGTCGCTTGGAAATCCCTATTCTGAGATTCTTGGTACTATATGTTGGTGGAGCGGGATTACTCGGCTTGGTGACTGCAGTTACTCTTATTCTACTAACCGGCGGATTTTCTGAAGGAGCCCTGTTCCAAGGTTTTGCAGGATTTTTGATGATTTTAGTATTCCCAATTCTTTCTGCACTTGCTGCGCTTTCCTATCCTCTTTTGGAAGTGCAAAAATCAGCTACCCGTATTGAAAAAGAAATGCATATGTTCATCACCCGTATGGGTATTTTATCTCTTGGAGAAGTCGGTGCAAAGTCTATTTTTGATATCCTCAAGCAAATGAGTGACTATGGCGAATTGGCATCCGAAGTGAAAAGAATTGAGACACTTGTCGATAAATGGCATACATCTCTGCCTGAAGCGGCTAGAATTGTTGCCCAGCAAAGTCCTAGTCCGCTATGGACCGACTTCCTCGATCGAATGGCTTTCTCAATTGAAGCAGGACAACCAATTGATGAGTTTATGAGAGCGGAGCAAGAGACAGTTGCAGAACAATATACGACTTTATATGATACTAGGTTGGAATCTGTAGATACCCTCAAAGAAATTTACGTATCTTTGATTTCAGCCGGCTTATTTGCTCTAGTAATTGCTGGAATTCACCTAGTCTTATTCGAAATAGGTACACCTGATGCAACCCCAATAGAAGTGTTTAGTAGAATTCGATTTTTACTGCTTGCTGGATTGATATTTGTAATTGTTCAGATAGGTGCGGTTTTTGCTTTTAGAGCGACAATACCTGAAGACCAAACCTTTGCTAGAGACGAAATGGATACACCGTTTAGAATTAATTTTAGAAGAGCATTTCTCATCTCAGGAGCCGTTTCAATGCTTTTAGCAGTCGTCATGTTTTTCTCCGTTGTTTCGGCATGGGAAGCGCTTTCAGACCAGTGGGATAAGTTTGGATTACTTATTTTTGCAGTCCCTCTATCGCCACTTTTGATCCCCGCATACATGGTTACTCGCGAAGAGAAACAGGTTTTACGACGCGATGAAACATATCCTGATTTTATTAGAGCTTTAGGGGGTACAGCCCAAGCGCGTTCAGCAGAACCATCTGCGACAATTAAAGCACTCAGAGGAATTGATTTTGGTATGCTGGATAATTCAATCGATAGGCTTGAAAAGAGACTTTCCACAAGAATCGATTCAGATAGAGCATGGGACTACTTCAATGCTGATACTAATTCCTCGGTGATTTCCCGCTACATGAGGATTTACATTGAAGGTTCTCAGTCATCTGGAAAGCCAGCTGAAACCGCAGAAATGGTCTCTCGTTCGGTAGGTAGTTTACTTTCGCTTAGACGCAGGCGTTCACTTTCTGCTAATACTATGTGGGGTGTTGCAATTGGTTTACTAATTGCCAGCGTAACCAGCTTGAACGTAACAATTTCAATTGTTCTTCAATTAGGCGATGCGATTGCTGGAGTTGCTAGTGGACTAGCAGATACCGATGTTTCAGCACTTTCAGATTTCGGTGGTGGTGTCGCGTTACCTGTAATGGAAGATTCCAGTTCAGTTGGTGAAAATATACGGATGTTCAAAATCGTGGTATCAGTTCTAATTTTAGTTCAAGTTGCCGCTGTTTCAATGATCGCAACCAGGCTTCGTGGCGGTGGATTCACCAGCGCCCTAGGCCAATCGATAAATCTTCTATGGGTTGCAGGACTGGCTTCACTGTTGACTGCTATAATTCTCGATGCGGCATCGTCGATATTTTCAGTTTAGTAAGAAACCTTGATAGATTGGGTTGAAAACTGCAATTTATGCAACCAGCTCCTTCGCCCCCAGCAATAACCCCTCAACCTCAAAATGTACAGCAAATGGCAGCCTATCAGCCGCAACCTAAATTCTTAGAGAAGTACGGGACTTATTCATTTCAAAGATGGTTGATGGTGGGGGTAATTCTCGTAGTTGCAGCAGCGGTTCTAAATCAGATTCCAAATATTACTGGCGAGCCAATTCTTTCCGATTACAAGGATACTGACGATTTTAATGACGCGTTGGAAAGTTATAATTCACTCGTTGGAACATTGGGTGCACTGGGTTCCATTATGCAATCAGTTGCTTTAGGGATGATTGGTTACTCATTAATTAGAGAAGGATATGACGGAAATGCTCATCATACGGCACTTAGAGTCACTGTAATTATCGGCGGAGTTTTGGTAATCACCAATTTAGCAGCAAGCGGAATAGATATTCTCTAATCAACGCCTCGCTTCTTGTTTGATTCTTTTTTTCGTAGCAGCCCATGAGCAAATTGGACACTTCGTGAGGTCATGATTTCTGGCTGGACAATATTCTCTTCCGAAGAAAATTATCTGCAGGTGTAATTTATTCCACAATTCTTTTGGGAACACTGCTTTCAAATCCTTTTCAGTTTTTTCGACATTCTTTCCGTTGGACAGCCCCCATCTTGCGGCTAATCTGTGAATATGGGTGTCAATAGGAAATGCCGGGACTCCGAATGCCTGAGCCATTACCACACCGGCTGTTTTGTGCCCTACTCCGGGTAAGGATTCTAGTGGTTCAAAGCCCTCTGGGACTTCTCCATCATATTTTTCCACCAAGATTTTCGACAATTTGTGGATATTTTTGGCTTTTGTTGGAGCGAGCCCAACTTGACGAATATCCTCAAGAATAGTTTCAACCTTTAATTCTGCCATTTCTTTTGCATTCGGGGCTTTCTTGAATAATGCAGGCGTCACCTGATTGACTTTAAGATCAGTAGTTTGGGCACTCATCAGAACTGCAATTAACAGTTGGAATGTGTTCTCATGGTCTAAAGGTACGGGGGTTTCTGGATAGAATTCTTCCAGCATTACTGCTATTTTTTCCGCCTTCTCCAATCTCTTCAAACCAATCACTACTACCGTCTGTTGAGAATCTCAGGAGGAATTCTATAAGTATAATTCAAGGATTGTCCAATTAGTTGAACAGTATTTTCTGTAAATATCACCTGTTTAACCATCCCTCTAACACCATGAAGTGGCATTGAGGCATCAAAATCACCATTTTTGTTGATGTTGATATTGGTCTTCACATCTGAACTGTAAGAAGAAAAGCGTATGTAACTGTCAGTATGTTCGACTTCGCCTAAATTACCAAAAATGGTTTCAAAGTGAGAAGTTATTGAATCCCAATCATCAATTGAGTATTCGGTTTGCATAACTTCCATCTCGAATTAAGCATATTCGCCGCCGGTTTTCCAACCGAAGAATAACCCTAGCCCGACAGAGGTTAGTGGGATCACATTGCATATGATCGATTCCAAAGGTTCAGTGACGGATTCTCCTCCTGCAATGTACCAAATAATCAATGCTAGGAACATCCCCGGGAGAACCATCATTCCACCCATTATCAGGGTACGTAGCGTTCGCATGGTGTAGGTAATCCGCCGACCATCATGAATGATTCTATTCTAGAATAGTTGCTAATTCTTGACCATTAAGTGAGTTTAGTACATCACTAGATTCGAGCCATCCCTTTCTAGCTGCCATAACTCCATACACAATGTCGCCTAATCCTCTAACCGAGTGAGCGTCAGGGTTGATTACAACGGGGACATTTTTCGTTTTAGCGTATTTACATAATCGCCAATCAAGATCTAGTCGGTAAGGGCTTGCGTTGAGTTCAACTGCCTTCAGAACACCATCATTATTGTAATCAGACATATAGTCAATGATGCCATACATATCGACCTCGTAACCATCTCTGCCCTGCAATATTCGCCCGGTAGGATGTCCAAGTATTTTAGTCGCCTGATGGTCAATACAAGTCATCAATTCTTCGGTATTGGTTTGTTCGTCTCTGCCTTTCCATTTATTCATAGCATGCACTGATGCGACTGTGTAATCAATTTGTGATAAAACATCATCAGGATGGTCTAATTTACCGCCTTCGAGAATATCAGACTCAACTCCGTGAAATAATCTAAAATCCACGCCTTGGTCAGCCCACTCAGAGTTATATCGCTTGATAACCTCACCTTGTGCCAGTAAATCTTCAGCACTTGCGCCATTAGCGACCTTCAAAGAAGGGGAGTGGTCTGCTATTCCGAGCCATTTCCACCCTATTTTCCTTGCAGCATCAGCCATTTGCTCAAGGCTTGCTTCCCCATCTGACAGAGTTGTGTGATTGTGTAATGCGCCTTTAATTTCATTTGGGACAATTAAATTTGGTAGGTTAGATGTTTCAGCCGCGATAATTTCACCGGTGTCCTCCCGCAGTTCAGGAGTTACCCAGTCGAGTTCAAGATGTTGATAAATTTGCATTTCATCAACGGCTGGCAGTGAAAATTTAGCCGCCGCCATGCCCTTCAATTCTCCGGCCTCTATTTCTGGAATCAAGCCAAATTCGCTTAGCCTCAGGCCCCTATCAATAGCCCTTTGTCGCATTGCTATGTTATGTTCCTTACTACCGGTGAAGTATGCAAGAGTGAATGGGAAGACTTCAAGACTGACCAATCTAACCTGAGCGTCGATGGTTCCACCGGCTTCAAGTTGCTCGTAGTCATCACCGCCTATTGCGTTTAGTACATTCGGGTCGATATGACCTATTGAGAAACTTTCATCAAAGATACTTGTATCCAAAATCAGACTAATTTTTGAGTCACCTGCTCCTTTGATGTCTGCGATACCAGGTAGACTTAGAATCGCTTTAGACACATTTTCTTTGTCCTTATCTTGAACAGCTACAACAATATCCAAGTCACCAATAGTATCTTTTCTTCTCCTTGCACTACCCGCAAGTTGAGCTTTTTGTACCCCCGGGATTTTCGCAATTTTCTGTTCAAATGCCTCTCCATATTTTAGCCCGACATCTAATCTTCGTCTAGACCTAAAGCGAGCGAGTAATTCAATTCCATCCAGCATTCTTTGCTGAGACTTTGCACCAAATCCTTTCAAAGCGGCGATAGAATCGTCTTCTGCCGCTTGTCTAAGAGTAGCGATTGAGTCTACACCGAGTTCTTGGTTCATTATTTTGATTCTTTTCGGCCCTAGGCCAGGAATTCCAAGCATCTCTATTAGGCCTTCAGGTGTGTCATTGTGTAAAGAAATCCAATCATCCGGCCAGATTCCTTCACTAATCGCTTGTGACAATGCCGAGCCTAGTCCTTTGCCAATACCCTTTAATTGAAACAATTCCCCAGACTCGACCAATTCACCGAGGTCTTGGGTCAGTCCCCCCAGCATTCTACTTGCATTTTGATAGGAACGCACACGAAAAACATTGGCTCCCTGCAGTTCTAATAGCACTGCGACTTGATGAAGGGCTTGCGCAACTTGGTTACGAGAGAAGAATGGCGGTCCACTGGGACGAGCCTTAGGAAGAACAAACGCACCACCAGCCATGTACCAAACGATGCGAGGTACTTCTCAAACCTTGCCCCTCGATTGCTTAAGAACCACGACCTGCTGGCAACACTATGGCAGGTGTCGATCCGGTGTTTATCGAACACTTGGCCGAGGCACTGTGTGGCCTCTCTGCGATAATTTTTACCTTTATTGCCACATTCTCTCGCTCTGAAAAAGCAGAACTTATGGCACAAAATACCATTGCAGTAACTTTGATTCTGGCTGCCATAGTTTTGTGGTGGCTTTCCTTATCTGGAGGTTCACTGTGGGGGTCAAACTATTTACCTAAACCACTTTCATTGGTGTGCATTATTCTAGCGATTTCAGCAAGATTAAACATTAGAGGGACCAATGTTTCGTTTGGCGCTAATCCTCATAGCATCAAGAAGAAAGAGGAAGAATGATCAAATAATTTCGCCACGGGGACTGTCATCAGTTCCGCTAGAATTAGCGTTAGAGGCTTCTTTAGCCATTTTTTGATTGATGAAATCCCTCATGTATTCAGGTAATTCTCCATTGACAAAAATCACATCATTAACGGTATCTAGTTTCATTAGAGCATAAAAAATTTGCATAGCAGTCATGGGGGTGGAAGAACAACCGGTACACCCTCCGTCCAAGGACAGCATTATGTTACCATCCGAGGTATCAAGGACGGTTACTACACCATCATGGGCATCTAGTACCTCTTGAACAGGACCTATCTCAGCGAGGACGTCCTCCGCAGTTATCGCCATGATAGGCCCTTAGAGTCGTCATTCTTCAAATGTTTGATTATAATGGCTAAAATTCGTCATTCCGCTTGAGAAACATGGTGTCTCAATGAACCTTTTTGCAATAAAATCCTGCGAACCACTTATGAGGGGTTCTTTGGTCGCCGGCTCAATAGGTGTTCTATATGATGGATAATATACCCTTAATCGCAGCTGGAGCCGGTCTTGTTGGACTTTTGATTGCTTTCATGCTGTACATGCGCGTGAACAAAGTAAAAATTGACAACGAGACTGTTGCCGATATAACTGGTGAGATACAAGATGGTGCAATGGCCTTCCTTAAGGCAGAGTATCGTGTGCTTGGGATTTTCGTAGTAGTTGTCGGACTTCTTCTATGGTTCCTCAACGGTGGAGAGGCTGATACCACCATTGCATTCTTCGCTGGTGCTCTAGCATCGGTAGGTGCTGGATTCTCTGGTATGAGAGCAGCAACTTCGGCAAACGGAAGAACTGCAATGGCTGCCAAGAGTGGAGGGCAACCTGCTGCTTTGGCCGTTTCATACAACGGTGGTGCAGTAATGGGTCTTTCAGTAGGTGGACTTGGTCTTCTCGGTATTTCACTAATCGCTTGGTGGCTTGGTGCAGGTGATGCAGCATCCTCAGGAACTGGACTAGTTGACATTCAGGCCGCTGCAGGGTTTGGAATGGGTGCATCTTCAATTGCTCTTTTCGCTCGTGTCGGTGGCGGTATTTACACCAAGGCTGCTGACGTTGGAGCAGATCTAGTCGGCAAGGTTGAAGCGGGTATTCCAGAAGATGACCCAAGAAACCCAGGAGTAATTGCTGACAATGTTGGTGATAACGTCGGTGATGTTGCTGGTATGGGTGCAGATATCTTCGAATCATTTGTCGGTTCAATTATTGCTGCAATGATTATTGCTAACGAATTCACCGACAAAACAGGAGCCTCACTTACTAACGCTGCAGATTATGTTCTTCTACCAATCCTTCTAGGATTCATTGGATACACCGCTTCAATTATCGGTGTCTTCTCAATGTCTTTCCTAAAGAATGGCAAAGACCCAGCGGCTGCTCTAAGAAATACTACTTTCATCGGTGCAGGTTTATTCGCAATTGGCGGTTATGCTGCTATTCAACAGGGATACATCGATGTAGAATACGGTGTAATGCACTCTGTTGTTCTAGGTAGCGTAGTTGGAATTCTGATTGGTCTAGTTACTGAATACTACACTGGTATCGAACCGGTATTTGGAATCAAGACAAAGGCAATTCCTCACATTGGAGAGATGTCCAAAACAGGGCCAGCAACAAATGCAATCGCCGGATTATCTGTTGGTATGATGTCTACATTCATTCCAGTTGTCTTAATCGCTCTTGGTATACTTGGTGCCAATGAATTTGGAGATCTTGGCGATGGCAAAGATATCGATGGTCTTGGACTTTATTGTATTGCTATGTCTGCTATGGGTATGCTAGCAACAGTTGGTGTTACAATGACAGTCGATGCTTACGGTCCAGTAGCAGATAACGCTGGTGGAATTGCAGAGATGAGTGGTCTTGGAGACGACGTCCGTGCAATTACCGATGAACTAGATTCAATTGGTAACACAACAGCAGCGGTCGGCAAAGGATTTGCTATCGGTTCTGCTGCTCTAACATCTCTGGCATTATTTGCAGCGTATACTACTGCTGTTGGCGACGATTTGACATCTCTGAACTTGACAGAACCTATGGTCGTAATCGGTCTACTAATAGGTGGAGGTCTGCCATTCGTTGTCGCTGCCATGACAATGACTTCAGTTGGTAAGGCTGCAGGCGACATGGTTGTAGAAATCCGCAGACAATTCAAAGAAATTGACGGCCTTCTAGAGGGTAAGGAAGGTGTCAAACCAGATTCCAAGAAGTGTGTCGATATCTCCACACAGGCTGCTCTAAGAGAAATGATTGGTCCAGGAGTTGTAGCAATTTCAGCACCAGTGATTATTGGTTTTGTTCTTGGAACACAAGCCCTTGGTGGAATGCTTGCAGGTTCTCTTGTTACAGGTGTTCTAATGGCACTATTCATGGCTAATGCCGGTGGTGCTTGGGACAATGCAAAGAAAGCGATTGAACAAGACCACATCGAAGGTGCTGAGAAGGGCGATGATGCTCACGATGCAGCAGTTATTGGAGATACAATCGGAGACCCATTCAAGGATACCTCAGGTCCTTCTCTTAACATTCTGATCAAACTAATGTCCATCGTTGCAGTTGTACTTGCTGGAACTGGAAAGTTGAATGAGACAGGTATTCTTTGATTAGAATTTGAAGAACTTAGAAGCGTTAGGCTTTCAAAAGAAGTCATACACGGACTACCATGCGTGCCTACTTGCTGTCGCTATTGATGTTGACAGTCAGCCTTGCTGGATGTGTTACTGATGAAGGCTCTTCAGTATCAGGCATAGGTGACACTACTGAAAATGAATTAGCCTTGCCTGATTGGCAAATCGGTGATCAATGGCTCTATACTTTCATCACACCAGAATTTGGCGAAGATAGCGCAAGACTAGTTGTTGCAGATGTTCGTGAAGATGACGGACAATTCATGCTTGGAATTTCCTCAGAAGGTGAAGCTCAACGACACGCAGTTATCAATCACAATCCATTCCTTGGGAGGGTCACCATGGACGGCCTTTCTGTATTTGAAAACGGAGAGCCACAGCCGGTTTTTAATTTCCCGTGGGAGGTTGGTTCGACTTGGGATTTTAGATTATTAGGCCAAGATTGGAGTGCAAGAACCGATAACATCTACAATGGGGAGGTCACAGTTTCCGCAACTTCTACTGACGGGCATATGCTTGACTATGTTTTTAGCGGCAGACAGGGATTTATCAAAACTCTATCTTGGACCACCGATGAAGGTGTTGACAATCTACGCATGACCCTCAATTTGAAAGATACCGGCTACTCAGGTGATGTTTTCTTCTATCGTGCCGGAGATTTACACGATAACATGTATGAAGAAAACGACCAAGAAATTTATGATTCATTCTTTGATGAAGGCTATTCATCTAACGAAGCATGGGATACACTAGTCTGGTACTTAGATGTAGAAATTGATGACAAAGGTGGTTCCGGTACTTTGACCATAAGTGATCAGCAAGACGGCACTTCCCCGTTATCGAGGGCTTGGGGTAGTGGAGCAACCGAAAAAGGCTCTTTTGGTACAATACCTTCAAAGACAGGTGAGCATAGAATAACTCTAACACTACAGGGTGAGACTTCAATTGTTCACCTCAAGGTTGCTGGGGCTTTAGTACGTTCTTGGACCCTCTGAGGTTGCAATATGCCTACTCTTATCATGATGCATGGTATGACTGGTGATGCAAGCATGATGCGTCCATTTGCTGAGAAAATACTGCCTGAAGGTTGGACTCTAATCGTTCCTGAAGCAAGATATAAACACCCCATGAGAGGATTGACTTGGTGGCGATATGAAGACTATGACATCGACGCAACTCGTAGACTCAATCTTTCTAGGAGAGAACTCATTGATGTTGATTCGAGTCTTTCTCAAATCGAAAAAATAATCTCTGAACATGCACCTTTGGGCCCCTTGGTAGTTGGTGGGTTTTCTCAAGGTGGAGCCATGGCTCAGGAATTAATGCACCTACCGGTTGCAGATAGGATAGTTGGAATTATTTGTATCGGTACAAGACTTGTTAGGCCGATGGAACTTCGGATGAGGCTTGAAGAATTGGACCCAAAAAGAATGTTCTGGATGCATGGTGAAAAGGATGTTAGAGTACCTATTGAAGATGGCTGGTCAGTTGCTAACTTGTTTGAAGCAGGTGGGTGGGCGGTTGAATTAATTGAACACAAAAAGGGTCATATGATTCCGCTCGAGCATCATGATTCAATCAGTGAGTGGTTGGAATCCTTTAACTAATTTAGATAACGATTTGTTTCATCAAATCCTCCGATGAAAACAACATTATCCCCTCTTAAATCAAAAATTACCGGGACAGTTCTGTGACCAGTTGCGGTAACCACATCTTGTCGTAAACCGGCATGTTGGTCAAAATTATACTCGGTAAATGTTAGTTTCTTGTTTTTTAATAGGCGCTTGGCCGCATCGCAGTAGCCGCAAAAATTACCAGTGTAGAGCAAGAAATCAGTTCCAGCCTTCGCTGCGTGTTGTAAAACAACTTCCTCAGACATAACAGTCACTCCGGTGCGGTCCTTGTTAAGATTTGGTTATTTCTTAGGCTGTGGGCGCTAGCAAGGTTTTGAATATACCTAACACTTTGGTTGTGTTGGTGATAGTTTGCAACGCTCTGTTAAATCTGTAGTCCCGACACATACTGTCTTGGAAGGTGGTGGCTTTCAAGTTAGAAGACCTGCTGCGATGGGTTCATTGATGAGCCCGTTTCTATTGCTCGACGAAATGGGGCCTGTTAATTACGGGCCCAAGCAAGCCATTGGCGCTCCTTCACACCCACACAGAGGATTCGAGACAGTGACTTACATGCTTCAAGGCTCAATGCAACATGCCGACTCAGCCGGCAATTCCGGCGATCTTAATCCCGGAGATGTTCAATGGATGACTGCTGGTCGGGGAATAATTCATTCCGAACTTCCACATCCTGACTTTTATGACTCAGGTGGTGTAATGCATGGGTTCCAAATTTGGGTTAATCTACCTGCTAAAGACAAGATGATGAAGCCTCGTTACCAGGATATTCCATCAGATAACTTACCAGTTGTTGAATCAAGTGATGGTAAAGTTTGGGCGAAAGTAGTTGCCGGTGAGGCTATGGGCGCGAAGGCAGTCATTGATACCGTAATTCCAATACAGTTTGTTCACTATCGTATGAAAGATAATTCCAGTTTAACGCACCAGATTTCAGCCGATCTTAATGGAATGATTTACATGTTTGGCGGTGAGGCTAAAGTATCAGGTAAGACCGTACAAGACGGGCAATTAGTGTTGCTTACTGTTGGAGACGAAGTTGAAATTACCACGACCAAAGGTGCGGAATTCTTAATTTTAGCAGGCCCTGAAATAAATGAACCAATCGCTAGATATGGCCCGTTTGTAATGAATACAAGACAAGAAATTCATCAAGCAGTAACCGATTTCCAAAACGGAACATTCGCCCAAATTAGTTAGATTGCTCGGACCAAGACATAATGATGGTACCTTCTGCACTCTGTAAATGCTCTGCAACAGTACCTTGCCTGACTCCTAGTTTCTCGGCTAGTTCTCTCTGTGTGCACTTTCTCGGAGTTTGATAATATCCGCATTTTACCGCTAAATCCATCACCTGTTTGCGTCGCTCAGGGAGTTTGGGTGCGGCAATCCAATCAGCTTTCAAATTCTTAGTTATTCTAACTTTTACTGACTCTGGAAGTAGTTTCTTGATTCCATCTCTAAAATTCTTTAGCCCACTAGTAGTTCCGTGAACTGTTAGAAACAAGCCATTGCTATCACTGAGATTGGATGGGGTCTGAATCCAACATTCGTCTATTTGATGGATTAACTTGAGTATCGGCCCGTTCAATCTTGCAATAACTAGCGCATTGTTATCGGAATTAGAAATCACTTTTATGATATCTAGAATCCCTTCAATACTGAAATTTTCGAGTTCCATATCACTACTTAGTTGTAAGTTTAGCATATATTCAGGTAATTCTCCTGACCATGAAACTGGTGATACTAATTCAATTTTTGGAAAGAAATTGGTTAGTACTAGGCCTGGCGCATCTTTGGCTTGTTCAATAGTAACTTTAAGTTGTAAATAACGTAAAAGCTGAGTAGACATAATAACCTCTCATGAACGGCTCATGGCACCTACATATGAATGTAATGATTAGAAAAAATATACAAATTTTATTTTTCTGTAGTCATTAATGATAGGAGCAAACCTCAAAAGTCAGTCATAGGTGGAAAACCTGTCCAGTCAGTGGTTGTATGAGCAAATTAAACGAAATTATTGATACTGTCAATGAGCAATTGGATGCTGTAAATGAACTTAATTCCTTTTTTAAGTTCGGTATTTGTATTATTCTAACCGTGCTTGCATTTCAAATTGTCAAGTACGGTATTGTTAGGCCTTGGGGCCGAATTGTGATGTCCACTGAGACTGCATGGGATGATAAACTCCATCGTCCAATAGCAACACGTGCGTACTTTTTCCTGTATATTGGCGCTACTCAGTTGACTTTACTTTGGGTATTTGATGGATATTCATTTAATGATACATTGGATCCAATATTCTCGGCAATTTACATCCTGCTGGCAACTTCAATTGCTAGTGTATCAGTCAAGCATATTATTCCAATGATTCTTGACCGTTTTACCGAAAAGTCAAGTGTAACAGTTTCAGGTAGTAATCCGCTAATCACATTTACACTGAGGTTCGTAATCTGGTTCGGAGGTCTTTATCTTGCTCTTACAGAAGTCGGAATTCAGCTATTTGGTGTACTTGCTTCATTGGCAGTATTCTCATTGATTATTGGTCTTGCAGTCCAACAAACTCTTGGTAACATAATCAACTCATTCTTGTTAGCAATTGATCGTCCATTCGAAATCGGAGATAGAATTGAAGTTGAAGGGACTTGGGGTTCTGTTGTTGGCACAGGCATACTTTCCACAAAGGTTCTTGACCGCGATGAAAGGTTAGTAGTAATTCCAAACAACACCTTAGTACAGTCTACCATTATTAACCACGCTCGTGGTGGCGGAGACGGAATCGCTCGAAGAATTTCAATCGTAATAGATATTGGAGTCGATTATCGAGAAAACACCGAGCACGTTAAGTTGACAATGGTAAATATTGCTAGAAAGTGTGAATATATTATGGATACGCCTGAACCAAGAGTCCTCTTGAGTGAACTCGGAGACTTTGCCAAAGTTTTCAGGCTATTTGCCTGGGTTCATGATTATTCTGATGAGCAATTAGCCCGTGATTGGTTGCTTAGATCTATCGATAGTAAGTTCAGTGATGAAGGCATCAATATTCCTTATCCAACCTCGGTTGAACTGTCAGAGAGTGTTTATGTCCAGGCTGAAGAGGCAAGACAGAAAGCAGCATCTCGAAGAATGGAGCGCGAAGAAAAGAAGCACCTTGCCGAGCGTGAAGAAGCAAAGGAAAAGCTCGATAAGATTCAAGAAGAACTCAAAGATGTCAATTTAGATGCTAAGAAGAAAGCAGAACTTGAAGAAGATGCAAGAAAACTTGAAACAGTGATTAACATGTTTGACTCCGCTTGATATGCAAATCCGTTCATGAAAGGGTGAATATATATTCCCTGTTTTACTAATCAACCACCATGCAGCGCAGCGTGAGCAATGGAAGAACTGTAAAATCGGCGTTTTTGATTATTATTATGATAATCATGACTCAAGTCGGGTACCTGGACCTCATAAATAGTCCAAGAACCGGTAATGATTCATTTGATGATGATTCAACAACTATGGAGACAGGTGGTTCAAGCAATTCACCTACTACTGAGATTAGACATGGTTACCAACTTTCAACAGGACTTCATACGTGTGCGATTCTGGACAACGGTA
>MDTD01134974.1_pt1 | contig 14266 bp, 13 predicted proteins | sample 811221 | NCBI WGS metagenome assembly MDTD01 (sample SAMN05326646, study PRJNA326480) | marine metagenome | isolation source: seawater | place: Pacific Ocean: South West | collected 2011
CAGGGTTCTTCCTCCGATCTGAAGCATCGGAGACCAGGACACCACTCCCTTACCATTAGGAAGTAGCGTGTTGAATTTAGGACCGAGGTTGATACCGCCAACCTGCATGTTGCTACCCAGTGATGGCGCGATGGGCATGACCACATCGTTGCCGTCTTTACTTATGCTCGCTTTTATCTTCGGCATGGGAATACCGAATTTGCCGAACATCATTCTGCCGCCGAAAACGGTTAATTGACCGGTATCTTCATCTTTGTACTTCTCGTAGACCATCTTACGAGCTGTGAACTTGTAGCTGGGCTTGGAAGGCATATAAGCTTCCGGGTGAGCCTTTTTCCTGGCCAGCTCAACAAAGTGTCCCACCGGTCCGAAGTACTGGTTCTTCTGGAACACAAACGGCTTTGGAAACTGAATAGTACCTTTCTGGAAATTCACGCCACCATTAGCACCATGACCTGTTCGGGCAATAATTGTCGCGCCGTTGATCTCGGTATCAGGCTTGGTGATCAAATATTCGTCCGAACCGACCTTGAATTTGAAAGATTTACCGGTGGTCACCTGTCCATCTCTCAATATGGTCACGTGTCCACGCGCGTCGATGGTTTCATCATTCTGATCGTAGAGGATCATGTCCGCTTCAAGTTTTGAATTTTGCCCACCGATGATACAAACCGCATTACCGGTTCCCAGAAAAGTATTCTTTTCGCTGTCGTATTCAGTATCGTCGGCGACAATTTGAATCGTGCCTTTCAGCGTGGTGTCTTCATTCACCTGGGAAGACAGTTCATTTTCCTCACCGTCTTCCAAATCGACTTCTAGACTAAAAGGCTTCCGGGGATCTTTAATGGCTTCGTCGTTGTATGGCTCAGCAGTGAACTTCCCGAAACCGGATCGGCCCGGCTCAAGTGAATCGAGAGCCGGCTCTTGAATCAATTCTCGACGGTCTTCACCGCTGGCATCTTCCGCAGTCTCAGAAGACGTGGCGGAAGAATCTTCCTCGTCGCCCTCTTCATCGCTCAGACCGGCGGAGTCGATCTTCGGAGTAAGAGGCAATAGCAACGTACCGCTGGAAGAGCCACTATCAGATGAAGACTCTCCGGAAGATGAGGCAGCCAGTGCACCGATTGGTGCGACCAGCTGGAAGGACAGGGCCGCCAGCACCGCCAGGGATATGAACTTATTCGATTTATCTATTTTCAGCATCCGCATTTTCAAAGATTTTCTGAGACTGGACGAATCCGACTTTTTCTACTTCAGACAGAAGAGAGAGTACATTCTACTTTAGATGTTTGCAACCTGTGAGGTACTGTTTATCATTTATTGAGAGAGTTAAGACAAAAATTTTTCATCCCCGGTTCCCTGATACCAATTAATGAATGCTCATAAATAAGGTGACTCAGTAAAACCGCTCTTCCGGATGTCAACAACGCAGCCATACTACAATCGCGCCGAGGTCGGATCAAGGATCTTTTCTAAATGTTTGACCGGAACTGGATGATCTTGATGTCAGGAGGCGTGAACAAAGAGGTTCTGTTGAGGTTTCTGATGAGATAAAAGTAATTACACTTAATCTCTATTACTTATAAATGGCGAATCTGGGTCCAAGCTTCTAATATTTATGATTATGCACTTCAGTTCATTCGTTTTTAACTGTCCCACAAAGGTTTTGTTCGGTGAGCACGAGAGTGCCTCACTCACCACCTTTGCAGACGAACTCGGCATAAAAAAGCCGCTGCTTATCACCGATCGGTTCCTCATGGAGCACGGTGTAATTGCCCCTATCATTGAGAGTTTGGAAGATTCCGGATTTGATTATGAGACCTTTCTGGATGTGCCGCCCGATTCGGACATAGACGCGGTTAACAAGGCGGCAGAATTCGGCAGAGAAAAAGGTTGCAACTCTATCATTGCCGTCGGCGGCGGCTCAGTCCTGGATACAGCCAAAGTTGTCAACGTATGCCTGACCCTGGGTAGTGACTTAATGGCCAACCAGGGGCTCAACATTATCGAGAGCAAGCTTTCTCCTTTCGTGGCGGTTCCGACCACAGCCGGTACAGGCTCCGAAGTATCATTCGTGGCAGCCATCAAAGATTCAAAACAAGAGAGAAAATTGGTTTTCGGCAGCAGATTCCTGGCACCTGATCTAGCAATTTTAGACCCTACATTACTGGCTTCTTTGCCCAGAGGACTGACCGCGGCCACCGGAATGGATGCCGTCACCCACGCCATCGAGTCAGCCGCCTGTGCCGTGACCAAATCGCCCCTGACAGAGAGCATTTCCCTGGAGTCCTTAAAGATCCTGTTTAAGTTTCTGCCAAAAGCAGTACAGGACGGAAACGATATGGAAGCACGTTCCGCCACCCTAATAGCAAGTACCATGGCAGGTATGGCATTCACTAATTCCGGAGTGGGAATTATTCATGCCCTGGCCCATGCGACAGGAGCAATTTTCAAAACTCACCATGGCTTAACCAACGCTGTTTTCTTGTCCCACGGAATGCGTTTTAACAAACCAGAGAGCAAGAGCATTTACGCGAAAGTAGCCCGTGCACTGGAATTCACAGACAGCCGCAATGATGATACCGCCTGTGATATTCTTATCGATAAATTTGAAGAGCTGATGAATGAACTGGACATTCCGAAAGATTTGAAGAGTATCGGAGTGGAGAAAATGGACAGTGAATTGTCAGAGAAGTGGTCAAATCTGGTTCTGGAAGATCCATCCATTATGTTCAATCCGAGATATGCCACCACAGAAGATGTACTTGATATATTCGAGAGGGCCTATTGATGACATTTTTCAACGACACGGATGAATTAGGCACCGTGATGAAAGAGCTATGGAACGCTATCAACGATGATGCCCAGATCCGTGATCCTCTGCTAAAGTCGAAGCTGATTGTCAGATTTCACTACCGCGAACCCGATGGTCAGATTACCATCGATTGTTCCAACGGAGAAAGTATGATCATCGAGTGGGGAGACTGTGAAAAACAGCCGGTGGTAGAGATGTTCATGCAAGCGGATGTTGCTCATAAGTTCTGGATGGGCAAAGTAAACGTTCCCATGTATCTTTTGAACGGCAAGATGGTGGCAAAGGGACCTGTCAACAAAGCGCTTGCCTTACTGCCTGCTATTAAACCGGCCTTTAAAAAATATCCCGGGGTGGTGAAAGAATACCTCGACAGAGACGCGAATTAGGCTGGAGTTTTGTGAGTAACCAGTGAGCAAAGCGGAAAGCAAGAAAAAATCCTTGATGGCCATCGGAGAGCTTGTGGTCGACTGGATTTCTACAACCAAAGGCAAAGGCTTTATCGAATCCAGCACCTATTTCAAGTCCCTGGGCGGAAATGCAGCCAATGTGGCCATCGGTCTGAGCCGACTGGGCTCGCCGAGTAAGTTGATTGCTAAGACCGGAAACGATGTTCAGAGCCGTTATCTTCTTAAAGTTTTAGAAGAAGAAGGGGTTGATACCGAACATATAATCGCCGACCCTGCCTACCCTACCGCCCAGTGCTATGTTTTTACCACCGTGGATGATGACAATACTTTTTTGAACTGGCCCTCCGGCAACGCCGCCCAGTGGCTTGAGTCCGATGAAATAACAGAAGAGATAATGGACGGCATCGACCTGATTCATGCCACCGGAATCTCACTCACCTCCGAGCCTAGAAGAGCAGCTATCTTAAAAGCGCTGGAGATGGCCCACCGGAGAGACCTGGTGGTATCATTTGACGCAGGGTTTCCCACCGGTGAAGGCGAAGAAGCACGGGAGAGCGTAAAGAAGGCGATGGCTCATGCTGACATAATCAAGGTCAACATGCTTGAGCTTATCTTCTGGAACAGACAAATAGCACCGGAATTAGCCAGATCGATACCGGCCGAGATCACAAAGTTGTATGACAATCCTCCGTCCAGCGGTCATGAGGAGACCTCGAGCAAAAGCGCTGTGGACATTCCCGCCCAGTTACTGGAAGACCTCTCGGGTACACTCTTTGAAAGATACAAGCCCGCGGTTCTACTGGTTACGCTGGCTGAAAAAGGCAGCTATATTTTCAGCGAAGGAGAGAGGTTGATGATTCCTCCATTCAAAGTTGAGACCGTGGCCGGAGTAGGAGCTGGTGACGCATACATGGCTGGTTTTCTTCACTATCTAAAAGAGACCCAGAGGAAAGATGTCGGTCTCAATGAACATTTAAGAACAATGTCGAAAGAAGAGCTAAAGACAACAGGAATCTTTGCCTCGGCAGTTGGCGCTCTCACCACTCGCAGTATCAGTGCCCATGAATCGCTTCCCACCAGGGATGAGGTCGAGACTCTCGTTAAAAGCGCTCCGCATCAGTAGTTCTTGAGAGTACGGTCTCTGGATCTAAGCTCTTTCTAGCTATTACCTTTTGAATGCTCAGAGAAGAATTTCCAGATGATCTCATTGGCATTGATATCAGAAGCTGTCTTTCCAATCAGCCACTCGGGCAAATACTTCCAGCCTCGCGGCCAGGTATGCCCGCCGCCTGTTATCTCATAAACAAGCACATCCCTTTTTTTGTCACCACTTCGATAATCCTTAATAAGTATGGAGATTCCATCACTGTTGTCCGTGTCCAGACTCTCTTGCCTGGGTCGCACGTCACCGATACCATTATTCGTCAACCAGTAGGCGACTGCGCCTCCGGCGGAGAGAACTCGCCCTCTCTTCTTTCTCAATACTTTGCCGCCGACTTCACCGCCATTGTAAGGCACCAGAGGATCATCCGTGCCCAGGATATAGAGCACCGGCATCGGCTCTGTGGATTCAAATTTTGTGTAGAGTTCAGGAAGGGTTGCAGCAACAGAAGCCACGGCGGCTATTTTATGTGGGATTTTTTTTGCCAAATATAGTGAAAAGAATCCACCATTAGAAATTCCGGTGGAGTAAACTCTAGCCGGATCAACTATCCCTTCAGAAACAAGTTCGTCTATCATCGAGGAAATAAATTCGACATCGCTGGTCTCAGTCAAATTAACGGTTCTTCCGTCGTTCCAGTGTTTATCCAGACCCTCTGGATAGACAATAATGAATTTCTCTCGGTCCGCTACCTTGCTTATGCCGCCGGTAAGTTTATCCATTCGCCGGGCGTTGCCGCCCCCGCCATGGCAGGCAATAACAAGCGGTGATGAAGGCTTGGAACCATGGGGAGTGTATAGAAGATATGTTCTATCCTTGCCACCACATTTGATAGTTCTCCACTGGGTAAGGCCGGAACCTTCAGTCCAACGATTCGGATCCGAAAGACTCTGCAACCACCCCTGACCGGAGCCCTGCCTGGATCTGTGACTGTTCAATCTCTTTTGGTCTTTTGCCGATGCCTCAAAGCACCAGAGGGCTAAAAGCAAGAACAGACCGGACAGAAGAATGCCAATGTATCTAATCGAGTTCATGGTTTGATTTCCCCCGGCAGAATAGCTCTCATTCAAGAAGCACGATTTAACGCTGTGCAGTGTAATACGGTGTCAGAGATAAAAAAGTTGCGCTGAAATTCAAAATTCCTTGTTCAGAAATTTCCCTGAGCGAGATCAATTACAAAAACTCAGGCACATAATCGGCTTCTTCCAGTCGACGAAAAGATGAGGCATTCTCCAGTATGCGAGTCTTAACTCTGCCGGACCTTATATCAGCACCCTCGAAAACCGTCCCTTGCTTGACAACCACCTCTTTTCATTTGCATCTCTTCATATTTCTGTTAAGATGAAGTGGTCCTTTTCAGGTGGCACACATGCATATATTAGCCGACATCGTGAATATGGTGCACGAGGCAACCATGGCTATCATAGTGACAATCGTGATCATGACTATGATCATGTCCATGTTTTTGTATAAAGTCCTCAACCAGGACGGTTTTTTCAGCAACTACAATCGAAATCTCTAGTCCCACTGCCAAACAGTCATCAACTGCCTGGCCGACTGGACAACTCCGGACCGTAACCGATCAAACTTGATGAACCCGCAACAGTAGTACCTGTTACGGGTTTATTACTTTGTCGGCAGTCATCATATACTCACAGATGGAGAACATGTTGGTCACTTGCTCGGTGGGCACATCCTCTTTAAGGTCGTAGAACTCCACACACAGTCCGCAAGCAAGCACATCACAACCGGCGTCCCGGAACTGATCAAGCACCGGTCTTACACCAGAATCCCGCCCCATAAGCTTAACCCCGCTATTGGCCATCAAAACGGCCCGGGGTCTATGGCCAGATTCAAACATGGTCTGTAAGAAGACATTGACCAGGCTGAGGCTGAAGTCCCTGTCACCTTCGCCAAAAGCATCCTTACCAAGAAATACAACCGTACCAACAGACTCGGATTCGGAAGATGATTTCTTTGCTACAGCGCTTCCGACAGTTTTGGCGCCTGCCCCGGCTCCAGATTCTGGCAAGGACTTTGACGAAGATTCTGGTCCCTGGCTCAAAGTTATCCGAAAATGTCCGCTTTCATCGGTACTTGTGAAAGCCACTTTTTTGGAATGGGCTAGTCGCTCCAGATTTTTGACGTTCACTTCCGTATCGACCAGAACCTCAAGGGAAGAGAAATCCGGGCCATCAATCAGTTTCTTTGTCCTCAAAACCGGCTCAGGACAGACCAGACCTCGCAGGTCAACAGCATTTTCAGAATCTTTCAAAAGAGATCACTCCAGAACTAAACCACATAAACTTGCCCCCTGGGCTTATCTTCTCCGGGTTGACCGAAACATCCGATATCTTGAGCGCTAATACCCCGAGAATGGAGTTGCGAAGCAAGTCTCTCTACGTGCTCTTCGCCGATGGCGATCAACAAACCGCCGGAGGTCTGAGGATCATACAAGAGATCTTGAAGGGCAAGATCCACATCCTTTATATAGGTAACAAAATCGGAAAATGATTGACGGTTGCCATAGGCTCCTGCCGGAACAAAGCCCTGACCGGCAAGGTCGACAGCCTGGTTGAAAGTTGGAACCTTATCAACATGCAACTCGGCGTAGAGATTGCTGGCCATCGCCATCTCTCTCAAATGGCCTACTAAGCCGAATCCGGTAATGTCGGTCATAGAACTGACCGGAAAGCCGAGAGCTACTTCGCAGGCTTTGTCGTTTAAACCGGTCAAACTGCTGTAAAGCTCCTTTTCGGAAGACTCGCTAAGTTCGCCTCCTTTCAATCCAAGAAGAGAGATGCCGCTTCCTACCGGTTTGGTTAGCAACAATCTGTCACCGGGCCGGGCACCGCCATTGGTGAGTACTGATTGAGGCGAAACCAGACCGGTAACCGAGAGCCCGTAGACCGGTTCGGTGGTCTGAATGGAATGCCCTCCGGCAAGGCTAGCTCCTGATTCCTTTACCTTTTCAGCCCCTCCAAGAAGTATCTCCTCAAGCACTTCCATGGGAAAGTCGCAAGTAGGAAAACAGAGAACATTCAAAGCGATTATCGGCTTGGCTCCCATCGCGTATATGTCGGAAAGAGCGTTGGCCGCTGCAATTTGTCCGAAGATATATGGATCGTCCACAAGAGGAGGGAAGAAATCTATGGTCTCCACAATTGCAAGATCATCTGAAATTTTGTAAACAGCAGCATCTTCGAAGCCGGAAATTCCCGCGATTATTTGCGGGGATTGAATCACCGGAACTTTACTCAGGATCTTCTGCAACTCTGCCGATCCAAGCTTTGCCGCACAACCACCGGCTTTCACCCGGGCAGTCAACTTATGCTCACTTGTTTTGAAACTTTCATTCATACTTTTACTACTCTTTATATACAAAGAAGACTCGCATAATCACATGTTTTCGGAAGATCAAAAAGGTCAAGTGTTTTTATCAAATTACAACAATCCTAGAAAGCCACTAAAATCGGTCCTTCTGAAAACCGGTCGTTATGCAGGTCTCGACAGGACAGGGTTTGAGACATTCCAAAAAACCTTTTATATAAGAATCTACAGTTTACTGTATTTATGGGCATTTCAGCTCTTTAAAAAATCGCCCGATAGTTGTAACTTTATACACTGGAACTTATCGGTTACGCCTGTGCAAAGACGGTGGACTTGCGAACGTCTACAGGCTTGTGTGGGTTCTTATATTTCGTTGTGTTATTCCCGCGTTCGTTCATACAAGGTTGTCGCATGCCTAAGAAAGTATTAGTTGCATTACCCCCCGGTTTACTTGAACAGATCGACTTTGTCGCCCAGGTCGAGCATAGAACTAGATCAGATCTTATAAGAGAAGCTCTCAGAAGATATATCGAGAACTTCAAGCGCACCCAAAGTCCACAAATGTCCGTGAGCACAGTTGGAAATCAGAAAGTAGCTCTCCTAACGGATAATGAGTAATTCTCCCACTGAAGACGTTGACTTCTAATCTTCAGGTCCTCATAATTGGGTTATAGAGGCATTCCAGCCATTTTCTATGTATAGGCACGGAAAGTTTCTATCCATACCTGATTCTTAGGTACTGAGGATATGAACTGGAACAACATTGTCCTGACTGAACTAATATTTGCAGCCCTTGTCCTGATCGGACTGGGGGTGGTCAAGTTGCCCAAGTTCTTGAGAAGAAAGCAGCTCTCTAAGATGTTCCCCTGGGGATACTATCCCGACCAGGTGCCCCGTAGCGATCCGGGCTACTATCCTGACTACGACTCCGACTTCATGCACGACGTGACCACGGAGTTTGGTGGAATGGATGCCTTCGGCGACTACGGAGAGTTCAGCGGATTCGGTGAACTCGGTGAATACGGCGCTACCTTCTGGGGGGGTGGAGAATAGGCATTGCCCTCTGAGTAGGCTCTGTCCAGACAGAATTACTCTGAGGAGAATTGCTCTGGAGAGAGGGCAGCCCGCTCTGTCGGCTATAGATTCAGTGTCTTGATTTATCTGATAAATCTCAAAATAACAGGCGCAGGCTTCTTTTACGCAAGGCTTGAGCCAGAAGCTATATACTATTAGTTCCTGGCTCAATCCCCATCTAAAGGACCAACTTTGAACGTCTCGTACCTATACTACGCCTGGCTTCTCGGATTCGTAGTGCTTGTGGCCCTGGCCATCGCTTTCAAAGACGAAAGGCGAAAGGCAGTCATCAGTGTACTGATGGTTGCTGCCACGATTTTTGTCGGTCTGAACGGATACAAAAGTTTCCAGAGCCGCTCCAATGCAAATCTCGCCTACACCCAGTCGGATAGAGCCGAAATTCTACTCAAGTTCACTTCCGGCTACGTGGCCATCGAGAGCTATGCCGCTTCTTTGCCCGGCTCGGAAGATATGTCGGAGCAGGGAAAGGATAAGCTTTATCTAGAAGCAGGCAATCTCCTTGATAAAGCCGTGGATGCGGCCCCCAAGTCTTCCAAGCTGCTTTTGAAGAAAGTGGTTTTACTGGGCGAGCAGGGCAAGAATGTCAGAGACCAGATAAAGCAGCTGAGAGCGATAAAAGAAGAAAAAGCCGACCGACTGGCCGGACTATTGGAAGCCTTATACGTTAAACGCAGCGTCACCAAGAAAGACTATCCGGAGTTTAAAAAGATAGTCTCAGCCGATGTCCCCCTGGGCTGGTACAAAGAGATAGTGACGCTCCAACTGGAGAAGACAGCGCACCATAAGAAGAACTTCAAAGAGCTGCACCAGGACTTTCATGAGCATTATCTCTGGTACATGATCCGGCTCTTCATCTTCGGTTGTCTTGCAGTATTATCCTTTCTTGTCGGTCTCATAGTTCTGGTGGTTCAACTCTTTTTCCTCCCCAGAAATCCCACCTCCGATACGGGAAAGGCTTTGATACAAGGACCGCCGCAATGGAACTGGAGAGTTGTTTTCGGTGTTTTCATCGGCTGGTTGGCCACCGAATTTTTGATAGCCCCTCCGATCAAGCACCTGGCCGGTCACCTGGCTAACTTAGCTTCTGAAAACGGCATAGTGACCGTGGCTTTACTCACTGCTGCCCTGTATCTTTTCCAGAACCTGCCGGCGATATTCTTAATCTGGTATCTGGGCATAAGACCGCACAAATTTCCATTCTTCTCTACTTTGAAGCTCAAATTCAAAGTGGAAGAGGAAAACCGGGGCATATTCAAACTTGTCACGGCAGGAATTCTTACCTGGTACGCTTGTATCCCTGTGGTGGCCGGAGCTGTCTACCTCTCGACCAAACTAGGCTCCCAGGGTTCAGACAATCCCATTGTGGCAGTGGTTATGGCAGCAGCCAAAGAGGCTGATCTCCTGGGCATCGTCCTCTTCATAGTCGCCCTGGGAGTACTTCCAGCCCTGGTGGAAGAGATTCTCTTCCGCGGTTTTCTCTATACTGCCCTGCGTCGCAAACTGAGCATTTTTCCATCGCTGGTGATCAGCGGTTTTGTTTTCTCAGCCATTCACCTGGATTTAGGCGGTTTCTTGCAGCTCTTTTGTCTCGGCTTCCTGTTCGCCTTCATAATGGAGAAAACCCGCAGCCTGGTGCCGTCCATGGTCGCTCACTGCATGTGGAACAGCTGCACATTTATCATGGCCCTGGTTGCCTACAGCTGATTTTTGGGCATGAAATTAGAGGCAGCCTCTTAATATCCTCGCACCAGCCGGTGCTTCAACGGTTTTAACCTGACCAGATAAATGTTTGACGACGAACAGGAATGGAAAGATAAATTTGACGAAGCTGTCCGCGCTCAGCAGGAAGGCAAATACGACTATGCCGAGCACACCTGGCATGTGGCTGTGGAGGAAGCGGAAGTCTTCGGTCCTGGTGACCAGAGATTGGCTCTCACCCTGGATAAACTATGCCAGTTTCTATTGCTGCGTGGAAAGCTGAAAGAAGCCAGCACCTATGGCTATAGGTCCCTGGAAATCTACGAGAACGCCCTCGGTGCCAATGCCGATGAGTTAGCCAGTATTCTTGCCAATCTGGCCATGTTGGCCAAGACCAATAAAGATCTAAATGAGGCGGAGCGTCTTTATAGACGCGCCCTGGCAGTCAATTCAAGAGTATTCGGGTCGAGTGAGCCGAAAGTCAAACAACTCTTGAATGAATTTGCCAATGTTCTGGAAACCCTTGGTAGGGCTGACGAAGCCAATCAATTGAGAGGCACCAGGCAGGCCAGCCAGACCCAGATTCCTGTTTTCCCCACCGCCGGCTTCAAATCCATGCCGAAAGCAAACTCTAGACCACAGGCAGCGCAAGCAGCGCAAACAACAAGTGCCCCTGGTCAAGCCCAGAGCGGCGATGACAGCCAAAAATCAGGAGCATTTCGTGCTCTTTCTTCCTTAATGGGATCTTCTTCAGGTCAGCCGGCTTTTAAGCCGAAAGAGGTGCTCGATTTTAAGGCATTGAACGCCGAAGCTGAATCGGCAATGGCAGAAGGAAATGTGGATAAAGCTGTCAGTCTCTATCATAATTTCATCGCCGAAACCCCCGAAGACAAAAAGCGTACTCCCGACTATTGCCATGCTCTGGAGAGTCTCGCCAAAATAAAAACCAGGTCTAATCAATTTGCCGAAGCGGCCGACCTTCTGGAGCAGTCCCGCTCTATAAAAAAAGAGGTGCTTGGGCCCGACCATGCACTGGTCGGCTCCATCACCAGCGATCTGGCTCGGTGCTATTACACTATCCAGGACTATCCAAAAGCCGAGAAGCTGGCCATCGGATGCGTTAACATCAACGCAAAAGTCTATGGAGATGGCTCTCTAGAGCTGGCGAACGCCTGCCATAACCTGGGTACTCTTTATCACGTTCAGGACAAATTTGATCAAGCCAAAAGTTACTACGACAAAGCCCTTCCGGTGAAGAAAAGACTGCTCGGCGACACCCATAAAGAGACAATCAAGCTAAAAAACGCCATTGCCAATCTCGGTGAAGCTCTGCGGAAACTTCAGCAAAAGCCTCCGGTCCAGGCGGTCCAGGAGAGTTCCAGCGAGATAAGCGGAGCCTGGCGGGCTATTCCAGTGACAGAAACAAAACCAGGCTGGTGGAAGGACGAGCTCTTCGGAGAGGAATGAGTCCCTTCCGATAATCCCTCACAGTGCCACGGTATCTGGTGCTTCCGCCAAAATTAATCCGGAAAGCGCTATCCGCTCACTTATCCTGGGAAAGTAATTAAAGGAGGTCCAGGAGATCTGCTTTGTCTAACTTTTCCCCAGGCGGTTGCAAAATCATTCTGCATTCCGATCCCAAGATAAAACGGGTCGGAACCGGGCCGCTGTGGGCTGCCATCGGGGTAGGCATGTCCTTCTCCCTTCTCTGGATCATCGCCGGTAGCGTGGTTATCATCTACAACTTCTACTGGGCTGTGATCATGATCGCCGCGGCGGTGGCATTCGCCTCCCTTCTCACCCATGTGGGATACTCCCTGGTCAGAGATGGAAAACGAAAACTCACCCTGGAACTTACTTCCACCGAAGCAGTTCTCATCGTCCTCGATGAGATGAATAACAAACAGGCGACTCAGATGGTATTGCTGGATGATATCATCTACGGCGAATACTATCCCTACCGGGACTCGGCCACGATAATCCTTCATACGGATTACGCCAAGATGGAGATCCCTCTCTGGCCGATGGGAGAAAGAGCCCAGGATGCGCTGGATTTTCTTAACGGTCGTGGAGTCAACATCGTCAACGTTCAGTCCGACGACCCTGTACCTGACATGGTGACAAAATAGCTTCCGCCGGAACATCAATGAATAGAACCAGCTTTCCATAACGGCGGAGATGAAAAACTGTTTTAAAAACCTACTCTCCGATATGCCGCACCATACACTGCTCTGGTGCGTTCTCTGTTTAATGACCGCAAATGTCACCGCCTGCTCCAACCCTGGTCAAAGACAAGCTCGACTGAGCGGAGTGGTCGCCATTGTCAATCAAGGTGAGCGCATTGAGGAATTCCTCAAATCACCGGGACTATCCTATATGCAGGCACAAGTTCGAATAGATGAGGGATTGGCAGACGACGTTATCTTCGCTATTGATCAAGAATTCATAGAAGGGGTGAACGCCCCGAAGCATATCTCCGGCGGTGACTGGATGGCTTTCGTCGGATTACAACGCGGGGGCACAGTCTGGGTAGCAGAAGGGAACGACAGCACCATGGGTGGCACACCCAGCAAAGAGCGAAAGTGGAAGCTATATGACCTGGGAGCAAAGCTTGTGCCTGGGGTCTGGTATCGAATCAAAGCTATAGCGGACTTTAAAACCAGGCATCACAAAAGCTTTTCAATAAAAGGCCCGGGAATAGACAAGACAATCGATCTCAGCAGCCACAAACTTGATTATCCAAATCATATGCCTTTCGATGGAAGAGCAATGTCATACTACGTCTGCGCCATGCGTGGTCGAAATATGATGAAAGAAGAAGGGGTGCCTCTGGTCTACTTTGACGACGCCGAAGGCGGTATCATCAATGGCGACGGCTCTAGCTCCAGGGTCTTCTCAAGCGACTTCGAGAGCAATCATCAAGTGCTGAAACAACCGCTGACATTGCCTCTGATCAAATTGTCAAACTACAAAGAGAACCAGTGGTATTTCGAAAGGGACGAAGCAATTTTCAGAATTGAACAATCAGAGAACGCTTTCTCCGGAAGCTGGGTAGGTGTGGCCGACGTGAATTTGTCAGAACCATAGATCTGTCGGTGCGTTAGTGAAAGCCATTCAAAAGAGGATAAAAGATGTGCAATTTCAAGGCTATAAACACTTCACTTGGATTGCTGAGGGGTAAGGACTGTATCAGTTTCGGCAGTTTGAATTTGAGCCAAAATTCAACCCTGGTTTTCGAAGGCAAAATCAAAAGATCGAACCTCGATTCTCCCGGAGTTTCAAGGGAAACAAGCCTGGAAACACTGCCTTTAAAGCTGGAGTTTCTGGGAGTTATCGCTTACAAAGTAACTGAGTTCGAGACCTGGTCCACCCAAGCAGAGAAAGCTCTTGAGCAAGCGGAATCGTTCATCGAGATGCTTGATTCCCCATGGATTGATTCCCTGTGCGCTAACAAGGTGAATTGCAATAGACACTATCTACTGAAGACCTCCAACCTGGTGGTTGAAGTGATCTGCCGTCAGTTTAAATGGACTGCTTGAAAAACTGATTTCAGCAGCCCAAGAAAGATATAGCTCAGATTATCAAATACTTACCTTGGCAAAAGCCGGAAACCATGACAAATAGAGACTGTCATCAAAGGTATTTCATATTGTATTCAGATTTCTGTGGATAGAATATATAAGAATGCCCCTGCACATTTATGCTCAATATGATCCCTAGTTATTTGAGCTGCCGCTGTGAGACGCGCCCAAATGTTCA
>MDTD01176466.1_pt1 | contig 14266 bp, 15 predicted proteins | sample 811221 | NCBI WGS metagenome assembly MDTD01 (sample SAMN05326646, study PRJNA326480) | marine metagenome | isolation source: seawater | place: Pacific Ocean: South West | collected 2011
AAATATAGGTCATATAAAACTCTGATTCTTCATGTTTTAAACTTAATTTTCTTTATTTAAAATAAATGGTTATTTTAGTATAATAATTTATTTGCCTATACGAAGAAGCCTACTTTTATTTTTAGTGATTTAATAACATTTTAAAATTAGGTTATGGCAAATTCTAGCAGTGACACTCTTACTTGTTCAGTGTCTCACAATACTCATCTCATTTCATTTGACTCTCTTTTTATTTTACATAAAAAAAGAATCTTCAATTATATAAATTCAAAGATCAATGACGTAGATGTATCCAACGATATTCTTCAGGAAACTTTTATTAAGGTCTTTAAAGTTTTAAAAAATGGTAAATATGTTGAAAAAGGAAAATTTTTACCATGGATTCTCAGAATAGCACACAATTTAGTTATGGATTATTTTAGAAATAAAAAGAGATCAAAAATAATTTTTGAAAAAGATCTTAATTGCTTAATTGCAAACATGAATTGTGGATTTGAACAAAAAACAAAAAAAATGATCTCCGATAAAACAATTAGTAAAATACTTTCAAAAATGATTGATACACTTCCTCAGGAGCAGAAAGATATTGTAGATTTGAGATTTTTTCAAAACTATAGTTTTAAAGAAATAGCAGAAATCAATAATATTTCAATCAACACAGCCCTAGGAAGAGTAAGATATTCAATTAAGAACCTAAAGAACGAAATGAAAAAATCAATAATAAAGAATGAATTGCGGAAATCATATTAGGATCTGACATTTTTTGTCAAGTTTAATTTTCTTCCAATATTATTAGTTATTATATCTTTTTCAATATCCCAGCCTCGAGCAGGTGAGAATTTTCTGCCATACCAAATTATCTGTAAATGAAGCTTATTCCATAACTCTTTAGGAAACAATCTTTTTGCATCTTCCTCAGTTTTCTTCACGTTTTTTCCGGTTGATAAGCCCCATCTGTACATTAATCGATGAATATGGGTGTCAACAGGAAAAGTTGGTATGCCGAAAGCTTGCGCCATTACTACACTTGCAGTTTTGTGACCTACCGAAGGTAAACTTTCAAGATCATCGAAATTTTGTGGAACTTTTCCACTGTGTTTTTCTATTAAAATTTTTGAAAGTTCGTGAATTCCTTTTGCTTTTGTTGGTGATAATCCCACTGGCCTAATAATAACTCTGATATCATCAACACTAAGTTTGATCATATCATAGGGATTGTCAGCCTTTTTGAACAAAATAGGAGTCACCTTGTTAACACCAATGTCAGTGCTTTGTGCAGACAACAAAACTGCAATTAATAATGTATACGGATCTTTGTGATCAAGGGGGATGGGTAACTCAGGGAAAAACTCCTCTAATTTTTCTATAATAAATTTTACTTTATCTTTTTTTTTCATCGATTATATATAAATTTACAATAAAATATAAATAAATGAAGCTACTAAATATTGGAGATAAGATTCCTAATTTTGAATGTTATGATAATGATGGGAATCTATTTTCAGAAAAAAATCTTTTGGGAAAAAAAACTATTATTTTTTTCTATCCAAAAGCAAATACGCCTGGATGTACAGCTCAAGCATGTAATCTATCTGAGAACTACACAGCTCTCGAAGATCATGGTTATTCAGTAATTGGAGTGAGTGCTGATAAGGTAGATGCTCAACAAAAATTTTCTTTAAAGTATGGAGGTTTTAAATATCCTCTTCTTTCAGATATCGATAAAAAGATGATAAACAGTTTTGGCGTTTGGGGGCTTAAAAAATTTATGGGAAAAGAATACATGGGTATCTTAAGAACAACTTTTATAGTTGATACGGATCTAAAAATTTTGAGAATTATTGATAAGGTAAAAACTAAAGACCATGCCAATCAAATCTTGAACGAATAACTATCTATATCCAAAAAGGTTTTTGTCTTTTATTAACTTATTTACTTCAATTGGGAGTTTTTTCTCCCATCCAGGTTTATTGTTCTTAATTTCACAAAGAACCTCTGCAGAGTAAATGTTAAGTAAGTTTTCGTTATAATCTTCAATATCAATTAATGTCTTATTGCTCTTAAAAAATTTGTATAAATCTTTTACTTTATTTGCAACTTGAATATTAGAGGTGTTTATTATCGTTCCGTTTTTAAGTTTCATTGGATATAAAAAAACTTTTAAGTTTTTTACAAAAAGCTTTCCGAAAGCTTCAAGAATTCCACCTCTAAGATCGTCATAATACTTTTCATCAAATATTTCAATTAAATTGTTTACTCCCATAGTTAAAAAAACTTTATTTTTTGTGTAATTAGAGAAGTATTCTGCAAGTTTATAGTATTCTTTAAAATTTGTTATCATCACAGTTTGACCTAATGCGCATAGTAATCTTGCTCGATCCATAAAATCCTTTTCATTGATATCTCCATCACCATTTCCATTGGTTGAAATAAGGTTTGAAAGAGTGATTTCAAATAGATTAATGAAATTATCTTTTTTAAAATTTTTATCTTTTGAAATTAAATCTGAAGATTTTAAGTACATGTCTTCATTTACAAGTGTTACGGGTCTGAAGCTTCCACGAATGGCGAGAATATCTTTTTTCCAAAGCACTTTGGCAGGAAGAATATTATTTCCGTCAGGTCCAAACATAACTGCTTTTGTCATTCCATTTTTAACTAACTCTAAACTCATAAGCCTATTATCTATTTCATTAAACAACGGACCACTAAAATTTATGGTGTCGATTTCAATAGCATCAGGATCAATATGATCGTATAGATATTTTAAAAGTTTTCTTGGCTTGTCATTCTTGTAAAAGGCTCCATAAATAAGGTTAATACCCATTAAACCCAAAGCTTCCTGTTGCGCCTTGGCATCAAAAGAGTGGAATCTAACATGTATGTGAATCTCACTAAAATCTTCCTTTGGATTTGTTTGAAATTTCATTCCCATCCAACCATGTCCTTTATATTTTTTAGCAAAGTCAATAGTTGCTACGGTATTAGCATATGTAAAAAACATTTTGTTAGGGTGTTTTTTTCTGCTCATTCGGCTAACAAGTAGGTTTATTTCGTGATCAAGCATTTTCTTTAATCTTGACTCGGAAACATAACCATCCTCTTTTTTCCCATAAATCGCATCACTAAAAGCTTTGTCGTAAGCACTCATTGTTTTGGCAATTGTACCTGATGCCCCTCCTGATCTAAAAAAGTGTCTAGCAACCTCTTGTCCAGCTCCTATTTCAGCAAAGGTTCCGTAGATATGTTCATTCAAATTTATTCTGAGGGCCTTCGCTTTAATTGAAGGAATATTTTCGAAGGGTTTGTCTCCTGTGAGTGAAACTGACATTAAATGAAATTCTATCTGCTAAGTTATGAGTTTTTTGTAAAGTAAATAATATATTTATGACAAAATTAAATAGTTGAAAATAACATTTTTAGGGACAGGAACATCAACTGGAATTCCCTTAGTTGGAAGTGAACACCCTGTATGTAAAAGTAGTAATAGCAAAGATAAGAGACTTAGATCCTCTGTCCTTATCGAATGGGATAATTTAAATATTGTAGTTGATACAGGTCCTGATTTTAGACAACAAATGATCAATTGTAATTGCAAAAGAATTGATGCTGTTCTTTATACACACGAACACTATGATCATATTTCTGGAATTGATGATTTAAGAGCATTTTGTTTTCGTCAAGGTTCTATTCCCATCTATGCACACAAGAGGGTAATTAAAACTTTGAAAAGAAGATATAGGTATATTTTTGATAGTAATAAAAGATATCAAGGTGCTCCACTCCTCGAAACTAATCAAATAAACAAAAACAAAGTCTTCAAGGTTTTTAACAAGAATATTAATCCAATAAGTTTTAGACATGGTGATCTTCAGGTTTTTGGGTTTAAATTTAAAAGTTTAGCTTACATAACGGATCTAAAAAAAATAAGTCAAACAGAAATTAAAAAATTAAAAAATCTTGATTTACTTGTTTTAAATTGTATAAGAATTGAACCCCATTTTTCGCATCTAAATTTGAAAGAAGCTTTAGACCTAGTTCTCAGAATTAAACCAAAAAAAACCTACCTTACTCACATAAGTCATTTATTAGGTTTTCATGACGAAGTTGAGAGTCAATTACCAAAGAATGTTTTTCTTTCTTATGATGGTCTTAGGATAAGTTTATGAGTGTTTTATTAGCCACTTTAGCATCGATTTGAAGTTTTCTGGTGACACACCATGACCAATTGGGTATGATTCGAACTCAAAATTTATATTGTTATTTTTAAGAAATTCTAAAGAATCTTTAGCTTGATTGAAGGGTAATATGCTATCATTAGTTCCATGAGAAAAATAAAATGATAAAGAATTTAAATTTTTTTTACTTAGTTCAATGATCTCTTTGTCAACTCCTCCACTCAAACATATAACATTTTTGATTGCTGATGGATTTGTTAGCGCTATAGCACTACTAAGTATTGCACCTTGACTAAAACCCATCAAGGTTACTGATAATGGATCCGTTTGTAGTTCTTTATTTAAAATACTAATACAGTTGATCAAACTGTTTTTTGTTTTAATTGCCATTTCTCTATCGTAAATCTTATTACCAACTTGGTCAAAACTAATATCATACCAAGCGAATCCCATTCCAATGTTTATGGGTGCTCTCAGTGACACAATAGTATATTGATCAGGAAGGGCATCTGAAAATGAAAATAAATCCTTTTCATTGCTTCCATATCCGTGTAACATTATGAGTAGGGGAGGTTTTCGTTTTTTTAAACAGGATTTTTTTGTAATAAAGTAATATGGGATATTAGTCATTCATAATAATTTTATCACCAACAATTGATCCAATTGCTTTCCCTTTTAATTCAGAACCTATAAATGAACTGTTTTTGGATTTAGATTTAATATTTGATTTTTCAACAATATATTTTTGGTTTGGAAGGAAGAGTGAAATATTGGCATCATTTCCCAATTTAATTTCAGGAGACTTAATATTGAACCTTTTCCTACCCTTGGTCAAAATCTTTATGGTTTTTTCCAAAGAAAAAATGCTCAACAACGCTCCAAAAATCGATTCTATTCCGATGCTTCCAAATAAAGCATTGTTTATATCCATTTTTTTATAATCAATTTCTATTGGACAATGATCGCTTGTTACCATGTCAATTGTACCATCATCAACTCCTTTGATTAAAGCTTTTCTGTCAAGCTCAGTTCTTAAGGGAGGCAATAGTTTGAATCTTGTATCGAATTCCATAAGTTTATCTTCATTAAAAAATAAGTTATGTATAGATACACTGCAGCTTATATCCAAGCCTTTATCTTTAGCTTTTCTTATTAAATCTACAGAGCTTTTCGAAGATATTGTAGGAATGTGTAGTTTTCCTTTTGAATATTCTAATATTTTTAAATCTCTATTTATCTGAATTTCTTCTGAAATTGATGGTTGTCCCCTCACACCATATTTGGTGCTAACAAGTCCCTCATTCATAACCCCGTTGTTTGACAAATGATTATTCATTGGAAAAGACATAATCAAACCATCAAATGTTTGCGAATAAAGTAGAGCAGTTTTTAGTAAATTAGGATTAGATACAGGAATTTTATAATCATAAAAAGCTAAAGCACCATTTTCTTTCATGTCTCTAAGTTCAGCTAAAGAATTTGATTTGCTTTTTTCGGTAAAAGAACCTATGGGATGAATATTTAAAGTTAAATTTTCAGATTGTGATTTGATAAATGATATCCCCGCACTACTATCAATAACAGGGCTAGTATTCGGTACTAATAATATATCAGTAAATCCACTCAAAGATGCTACACGTCCGCCATTTTGAATTGTTTCTCTCTGTTCATATCCAGGCTCACCAAAACTGACACAGCTGTCAAACCATCCTTCTGAAACGTGCAAATCATCAATTTTAATAATATTATTTGCATTAAAGTCAATAAAATCAGAGATATCTTTTATAATGCCGTCAACGATCAAAATGTCTTGGGTTTTGCCTTTGAATTTGCCGTAGGCACTTATAACTTTTGCAGATTTAATTAAGATTGATTGCAATCAAGTTATTTTTTTCAAATATACGTATTGTATTAACAAAAAAGAAATAATACTGAATATCTAAAATTTTTCAAACACCCCTAATCCAAATAATGCAAAATCATATTTAACTGGATCAACTGAGTTGAGCTCTTTCAGACTTTTATCAAGTTCTATAACAGATCTGTGGTCATTTTGTGTTCTGTTCAATAAACCAAGTTTTCTAGCAACATTTCCAGAATGAATATCCAATGGACATGAAAGAATTGATTTATCAATTTTTTTCCACAACCCGAAATCAACACCATTTTTATCATTTCTTACCATCCACCTCAAAAACATATTTATTCTTTTACATGCAGAACCTTTGTAAGGATCAGCTATATGTTTAGTAGTCCTAGTATGGTGAGGAATTCGAAAAAAAATTTTTTTGAAATTGTGTATTGTTGAATGAATGTTTTTTTCATTATTAAGTGGGGTGAAAACATTCTCTAGACCACCATTATATTTATAAATTTCCGACAGAGAACTTAAAAAATATCTAAAGTCAATGTGATTAAATGTTCTATGAACAAATTTGACTTTGGAAATTTCATTCTTAGTGGCATTTAAAATAAAATCATAAGGTGCGTTGTCCATTATTTTCATCATCTTAAATGCGTTTTTAATAATTGTTTTTCTTAATCCCCACGAAATTATTGAAGTCAAAAAGGCTGAAATTTCTATATCTTCTTTTTTAATAAATGAGTGGGGGATCTGTATGGGATCCGTTTCTATGAAAGACCTATTATTGTAATAATTAGATTTCTCCTCGAGAAAAGTCTTTAGTTCTGATTTACTTAGACCACTTCCCATCAATTAATCTTAGTTTTCTGTCACTCATTTCAGAAAGCTCTTTGTTGTGAGTAATGGTTATAATAGTCAATTCCATTTTTTCTCTCAGTTCAAAAAATAATTCATAAAGCTTTTTTGCATTGTCACTATCTAAATTTCCACTTGGTTCATCTGCTAAAAGAATTTTGGGCTCATTAATTAAAGCTCTCGCAACAGCAACCCTCTGCTGTTCTCCACCGGAAAGTTCATTTGGTTTTTGATCCTTGACCTTAGCAATGTTGAGAATATTTATTAACATTTCACTTTTTTCAAGATATTCTTTTTTTTTAACCCCTTTTATCATTGCAGGAATACATATATTTTCTTGTGCTGTAAATTCAGGAAGAAGTTCATGAAATTGAAAAACAAAACCAAGTTCGTTGTTTCTAAATTTAGAAATCTCCTTTTCCAAAAGCTTGCTAGTTTCAATTTTATTTATTAATAAACTGTAGTTTTTTGAATCAGGTTTTTCAAGAGTTCCTAAAATATTCATTAGGGTTGTTTTGCCCGCACCTGATGGTCCAACAATTGAAATAATCTCACCTTTTTCTACATTTAGGTCAATATTATCAATAACCTTTTTTTTTCCAAAAGACTTTGAAATGTTAGTGGCTTTAATCATTTATTTTTTTTCTTTCTTAATATATTATAATCTATAAAATAATTTATCCTCAAAGAAACTTGGTGGTTTATAGGTTTTTGAAAAAGCTCCTTTGTACTACTGTAATATGAAATTCCTGAGAGGTTGTCCTGATTAAACAAGTTATTTCTGTAAAGTAGAGTAGCTTTACTTCCAGGAGCAAATTCCCAATTGAAACCCAAATCAAAATTCCAAAGGTTGAAATTAGTGTTTGGATCATAATCTGAAATGTTTTTTGATGATAACTCTCTTTTTCCACGAGAGTTAAGTATGAAGAAATCAGAGTCATATTTGGCTGAACTCCAAAATTGCCTGAGTTTCAGATTTATTGACTTATATGAATCGAAATTGTAATTCAATGAAAAGTTGTTTTCTATTGATTTGACATCTCTTAGACCGAAATATACGTTGTTATTTTCTTTGAATACATATCCAACGTCATCAAACTTAGATGAATTGTTAAGTTCAAATTCTAGATTTAATTTATCATTAACTCTAACTCCAATGCCACCTCCGTATTGGATCTCAGTTTTATTTTCATTAAAATCTTCACCATTGGCAAATAAGTATTGTAGTTCTATTCCATATTTAACTTTTTTTCGGTTGTCAGAGTTGTAGCTAAATTGGAATTCCATTTCAGCTGGGTCTAAAATGTAAGTGTCAGTTTTTCTGGGTTCATCATAGTTTTTATATTCTGATGTATAGTCTATGTCAAATTCTATTTCGTGTAGGTTTAACAATGTAATATTATTTCCTAGCCTAAAACCTCTAGATTTCCTGATATTAGGATAAAACCTGCTTCTCTCACTAACGTACAAATAAGAGCTGTAATTTTCATACCAACTACTGGGTTTGAAAGTTTGATATCGAATTGTTGTATACAGAGATTGTGAATTTATAAATCTATAGAACCCTAAATCATTTTGATAGTAATTTGCGTCAACACCTCTCCATCCAATTGAATATCTAAAATTCCCGGTTATTTCACTGATTCTTAATGCTCCTCTAAAGCCTTTTATTGATCGATTTGAAGGAGAGTAGCTACTATATAGGTTTCCGATCATATTAAATTTTCTTTTGTTATCAAATAAATCAAAAACAAAAGCGCTGTTATTAGAATTTTTAAATTCAAAACCAGATCTATTTACATTAGCATTGCTAAAAGTTATTGTTGAAAATTCGTTAATAATTTGTTGGGTTAGAGTTATTACGTTATAATTTGTCAATGGGGAAATCATCTCTTTTCTATAGTCATTAGTTAAATTATTTTTTATTCTAGCATATGCACTATTAGTTATTGAATTTATCAGTCCTATACTGAGTCCAGAGTTAGTTGTTCCTGTTAATTTCACCGAATTTATCAAATCTGGCTTGGTGTCATAACCAATTAGGCTTTCATTATTATTTAATACATCATTTTCATTAAAATTTATTTCCTCACCAATTCTTCTACTGTAAAAGAAATTACCACTTCTTCCAGTTCCTCCACCATCTGCTTTTTTAAACAGTGAGGCACCCTCTGTAAAAAAAGCTCTATTTTCATCAAACTCTTGCTCGAATGGACTTAGGTTAAGCTCTTCGTCATCAAATGTCACTTGTCCAAAATCTGGAATCAATGTTGCATCCAGTGTAAAGCTATTGCTTATGCCATATTTCAAATCCATACCAGCAGAGTAAGCTGACAGAGGTCTACTTCCACTTTTCATATCAATACTTGACTGTACATACGGATAGAAAAAAAGTCTCATTGGAGGGCTTATGTTTTTTAATTCAGAGGTCAATCCTTTGGATTCTGCAAATTTTCTTGTTTTATTGTCAACATAGTTCCAGGTGTATATTTCACCAGTTTCAACAATTTTTCTTCCAAAATTGATTGCCCAAGTTTGTAAGTCTTTGGATGGAAACCGTAAAGCACTGTAAGGGATTTTTAATTCAGCTGACCATCCAGAATTTAAAATCTTAACGTCAGATTCGAAAACAGTATCAAAATCCCAATCCTCAGGTGAAATTTCTTCACTTGTGAATGTATCTCCAACTGTCCCAGAACTAGTTATTTGAAAACCTTGATAATTGGTATTATCGTCATAGGGATTAATTGAAATAAAAAAAGTTTCAGCATTAACTTCCCAAATATTGTCACGCTGACTAAATTCAACAGGAATAGGTTTTGGATTCTCAAAAAATCCTCCAATGTATATAGCATTGTCATCATAACCCATGTATACAAAATTTTCATATCCAGCTTGTTCAGTTTGACCATTATTTGGCTGCCATCTTTCGAATTTTGTCGCGGGTACGCATTTGCTCCACTGATCATCATCCAATAAGCCATCAATCTTGGGTGCTTTGTCAAATCTTTTGACCTCAATAACTCTTCTCTCTTGTGATATAAGGTTTGATATAAAAATCAAAAAAAGAAAAGTTAAGATATTCTTCATTTAGTTTAAAAAATAATTACGCGAAATTAGTTAAATTAGACAACAATCAACTGTAAAAGTTTATTTCTAAAAGATTATGAACAAAAAAATTATTTTGGGTGGTGGTTGTTTTTGGTGTACAGAGGCTATTTTTAAAAAATTAAAAGGTGTAGAAGATGTTGTTCCTGGTTATACGGGTGGAAGCCTTAAAAATCCCACATATAAAGATATATGTACTGGGCTTACTGGACATGCAGAGGTAATTAAAATAAGTTATAACCCCAAAATTATAGACTTTAAAACAATAATTGATGTCTTTTTTCAAACTCATGACCCAACAACATTAAATCGTCAAGGTAATGATGTTGGTACACAATATAGATCATCAATATTTTCTAATGATCCTTCTGAAAAAAAAATAATCGAGGAGAGAATTACTTACTACAATGAGAATGTATTCTCTGAAAACAACATTGTTACCAAAATTGAGCCTGAAAATATTTTTTATAAAGCAGAAGATTATCATCATAATTATTTTCAGTTAAACAAACAAGCTCCTTATTGTAGAATGGTGATATCTCCAAAAGTCCAACAACTTATAAAAAATCATTCAGATTTATTAGATTAATTTACTTATTTGTAAAAACCCAATGTTAATATTTTAATAATTCCTTTTGTGAAAATCTTCGACATTTTCAAAAAGAACTCAAAAATAAACATATCTTTTTTACCACTAAAAACAGAAATAATTAGACCAAAAATATATCCAAATAATATCAGAAGAATTTGATAAACCGGAAATATTATTGTTAGTCTTAAGGGCCAGTAAAAAACCTGGGGTATATTATTTAAATTTAGAATTGTTAGCAAAGGTTTTGATAAAAGGGCAGCAGCAGAACCTGTTAAAGCGAAAACAACCATTACAATGATAAATTGTGATGAGTTCTGTATTCCCCATTTGTTTTTTAAATAATTTATTATCATTTACTTCAAAATATCAATTATTTGTGTAGCAAGTTCTATACCAATTCTATCTTGAGCTTCATTAGTTGCAGCTCCTATGTGTGGTGTGAGAGATATTTTAGGATGCATTAAAAGTTTGATACTTGGATTAGGCTCGTTTTCGAAAGTATCTAAAGCAGCGAATGAAATTTTGTTTTTATCTAGTCTTTTGATCATTTCATCCTCGTTTATCACACCTCCACGAGCTGCGTTAATTATTCCAACACCATTTTTCATTAAATCGAATTCTTTTGAGTCAATGATATAATTGTCTTGTGCAGGAATATGGAAAGTTAAAAAATCAGAATTTTTTAAAACAAGTTCTAGTTTTGATATCAGAATTTTAAATTCCACACAATTTCCATCAAAAAAATTAATTTTGATCTCAGATTCGGTAAGGAATTTATCATAAACCAAAACTTTCATCCCTATCCCGATGGCAAGTTTGGCCGTTTCTCTTCCGATTCTTCCAAAGCCTACAATACCAAGTGTTTTTCCTCTTAATTCTAATCCTTTAGAATAATTCTTTTTGAGAACCTTAAAATTTTTATCACCATCAAGCGGCATTTCTCGATTGGATTGATGTAAAAAACGAACTGATCCATAAAGGTGTGCAAAAACAAGTTCAGCAACAGATGAGGATGATGCGGCTGGTGTGTTTATAACCTCAATTCCCTTTTCTTGAGCGTACTTAACATCAATATTATCCATTCCAACACCACCTCTTCCAATAATTCTAATCGAAGGGCATTGGTTGATCAGATCTTTTCTAACCTTGGTAGCACTTCTAACAAGAAGAATGGAAATGTTTTCCTTATTGATATGTGAAATTAATTTTTTCTGTTCGACGAAAGTGGTTGAAACATCAAATCCAGATTCTTCAAGCTTTTTTTTACCAGAATCTGAAATACCGTCATTTGCTAATATTTTCATTTCTTAAACTTTATTTTTGAGTTCAGTCATTACCTCTGTGAGTACTTTAACTGAGTCAATATCCATTGCATTGTACATAGATGCTCTGTATCCTCCAACTGATCTATGTCCATTAATTCCACAAATATTAGCTTCAGAGCATAAGGAATTAAAAATTTCACTATGACTATCATTTACTAAATTGAAAGTAGCATTCATTGTACTTCGGTCATCAGGGTTAGCAAAACCAACGAAGAGTTCATTGTTATCAATTTCATCATAAATTAATTTTGCTTTGGAATTATTTCTTTTTTCAACAGCTTCAATACCACCATTTTTTTTTAGCCAAGTTAGATTTAGCATACATGTATAAACTGAAAATACTGGTGGGGTATTAAACATACTACCTTTATCGATGTGTGTTTTATAATCAAGCATAGATGGAATATTCCTTTTTACTTTTCCAAGAATATTTTCTTTTATAACTACCAATGTGGTACCAGCAGGACCCATATTTTTTTGTGCACCAGCATAAATTAAGTCAAAACTTGAAAAATCAATTTTTCTAGAAAAAATATCGGAACTCATGTCAGAAATTAGAGGAACGCTAATTACAGGTATGTCTTTAATTTGCGTTCCAAAAATTGTATTATTTGTTGTAATATGAAAATAATCTAAATCATCAGGAACAAAATAATTCTTGGGAATGTAGTTAAAGTTTTTACCTTTAGATGACTCAATTTCAACAATTTCTCCAAACAATTTTGCTTCTTTGATTGCTTTGGATGACCATGTTCCTGTGTTTAGATAGCCAGCTTTTGTTTCAAGTAAATTGTATGCACACATCAAAAATTGCATGCTGGCACCACCTTGTAAATAAATTGCTTTGTAACCTTTATTTTGTAATCCCAACAACTCAATTGCAAGATTTTGTGCATTTTCCATGATATCTACAAAATCCTTACTCCTGTGTGAAATTTCTAATAAACTTAGATTTGAGTTATTGATATCAATCACAGATTTCGCAGCAGATTCAATTACTTCTTTTGAAAGTATACTAGGTCCGGCACTAAAGTTGTGTATTTTCATTTATTGTGCTCGAAAATAATAATTTGATATTAAAAAAGTGCATTTTTTTAAATAATATATCATCATATTTTTAACAAAAAATTTATGGTATCTATATTGTCTGCATAATTGTTAAGTTTTGGTTTTTGTGATTGACCAAACTTGATTGAATTAGCAACTAATTCATTACTGACGATACACTGAATATTTTGTTGATTTCTCTCTGAATAATCTGTGATATTTCTTAGCTCATCATAATATTCATAAAAAATACAACCAATAGGGGAGCCCAAACTTTTATCTTCTTTTATAATTAAGAATCCATTGTCCAAAAACTTTTCATCATTCATTAAGTAAACCGCCTTATTATAGTCATAATTGTTTATGTATTTGTTATGATTTATAACATCTTTAAATTCATAAAGTGCTCCAAAAAGTTTATCAAAATCATACCCATTAGGAATAAAAATTTTTGAAACATTTCTACAACCTAGTCCGAAATAATTAAAAATATCATCTCCTAAACTTTTTAATTCATTTGGACTTTCTAGCCCATTCAAAACTGCTAAAGAATGTCTGTTTTTTCTTAGAATCTTTGGGTAGTTTTTAAAATAAAATTCAAAATATTTGTTGGAGTTATCACTTCCAGTTGCTATGACTGCATCAAAGTTTATAATTTTTTTTCCTGTTAATTTGACTTTTTTTTTAAAGCCACTAGAAATATTATCTAAAAAATTAATTATCTGAGGAAAAATAAATTTATCATCGGAGGATAGTTTTAAAATAGTGTTGAAATTTAAAATGGAGACAGATAAAAAGTCGTGAAATCCAACAAGTGGTATATTACCAGCCATAATTATTGCCACGGTTTTTTTTGAACTTTTTTCTCTTATTTCGTATTCAGACAACCATTTTATAAGATTTTCCCTTTTAAGTTCTGTTCCTAGGTTTAATAATGCTTCCTTGTAACTTTCTATTGTAAACCATTTGTTATGTTGATGTGATAATAATATAGATTCATTAAAAACCTTAATCCATTCAGCATATTTTGAACTCAAATTGTTTGAATGTATATCTCTAAATAATTCGCCAAGTTCTGCGAATAAATTTATTCTGTTTTCAAGATTTTTCATAAAATTTGTGCGAAATCATTATTCAATTAAATTTGTAATCAAATTTATGGAAAGATATTTTAACATTTATGTTTTATGAAAGCTGGTATAGTAGGTCTACCGAATGTCGGCAAATCAACTCTTTTTAATTGCTTATCAAATGCAAAAGCTCAAAGTGCAAATTTTCCTTTTTGCACAATTGAACC
>MDTD01009105.1_pt1 | contig 14265 bp, 13 predicted proteins | sample 811221 | NCBI WGS metagenome assembly MDTD01 (sample SAMN05326646, study PRJNA326480) | marine metagenome | isolation source: seawater | place: Pacific Ocean: South West | collected 2011
TATAATGATTCATGATGTGCCAAATTATGGGCTTTTCTCCAACCTCAATCATTGGTTTGGGCTTGTTTATGGACTCTTCAGTTATACGCGTTCCTCTACCACCAGCTAGTATTACAACTTTCATATAATTACCTAATTTGAAATTTTATTAAATGAACTCTATTTATCGATGTAGACAAATTAAGAAATATATTCAATCTTTTTATAAGCATTCTTAGATGATATTATTCCAAAGATTGCAATCCAAAAAATGATTGAGAAATCATCCAGTGAAAATAAGCTCCTAGCAGTAAAAAGAGATTGACAGATTAGGATGAATAAAGAAAACTGCACTTTCCAATCATTAAGGTATTTTTTAAATGATATTTTGATAATATAATAAAACAATAACCATGAACATATAGCTACAAAAGTGTTTAACCTGCTAAATAAACCAACAAAATTATTATGGACATTATTTTCAACTAGATGATTAAGATAAACTATTTTAAATGGATCTAAGGGCAGAGTATAAATTTTGCTTATAGTCTCTTTCCCAAAAATAGCCGATGCCCAAAAATAATCTCTAAATCCTAAAATTGTTGGATTTTGAATTTGATTTCCAACATAAATTACAATCATAATCAGAGATAAAGGGAAAATGATAGAATAAAAAGAGCTTTTACTTAGATAATTTCTAACAAAAGACATTTCAAAAAACTTAGCAAAACTAAATAAAATAATACTCGCAATTAGTGTTCTATTTTCAAAGTATAAACCAATAAAAATTAGAAAAAGAATAATAATTGTTGACCTCCAGTATGACTTTGAGATATTAAGCAAAACTAAAAAAATGCTAATAAAGCAGACTACGATCGGAACAGGAGTTTCATGTGGACTATTTAAGATATTATTTTGTGGCATAAATCTTAAATAAAAAAATGTAAATATAAAAAATTGGAACATTCTGAACAGTGGTTTATCTTTCATCCAGAATAAAATATTTACGAATGCAAGTGACAACAAAAAAGAAAAGAATCTTTGAAAACTTTTATCATCGTTGAAAATAACAAAAGCATTTTCCGCTACGATTAAAAATAGAGATGAAAAAAATATTTTTTTATTTAAAAGTATCATTTAGATAATTATTGATCTCCCTGGCCCTGCTAAGCCAAGATGATTGTTTTGAATAATTACTTAAAGAACTATTTTTGATTTCATCAAGCCTAACTAGGATGTCATCAAAAAAGAATTTATTTTCTTCATTAATATTTACAGAAATACCAATTTGGTTTATTTTAATTATTTCTTCAATTTGACCTCCTCCATTAACCGATAAAACAGGTAGTCCAAGTGCCGGATATTCATATATCTTGGTAGATACTAAATATGGATATTTTTCGGAATTAAGCTGAAGGCCATAATTATAATTAATTGAAAGTGAAGAAATCTCAGCTCTATTTATTGGATTTTTAAATGAAATATTTACATTTTTTAAGGAATTTTTTTTGGTCCATCTTTTAAAGAACCTTGAAGATCTCCCAAATACATCGATATGAAATATTTCACTATTTTTCAAAACAAGTTTACTCAAAAAATTTATAAAAACCCTATCTCTTCCATTGGCTAATGTCCCTAAATAAATGAATTTTCTAGTTTTTTTTGATTTTTTTAATCTTGGACGCTCACTGGATATATTAAAATCATGGCCATTTTCAACAATAATAGCGTTAGTGTTTTTCTTTTCCATAAGTTTTTTAAGTCCATTAGTGACATAGATATTATTTTTAGATTTGAATAAGGTTCTTCTTTCAAAGTCTTTAACTTTATTTTTCATCCACTTAAATGGATATGACCTATAGGGGTCAATTGACCAGGGGTCTTGAAAATCAAGAACATAGTTATCATGATTAATTTCTTCGCAAATACGCATAGTATGATAACATGCTTGAAATGGTGAGCCGGTAGCAATTACAATAGATTCAGGGAATTGACTAAGAATTGATATAATGTTTTTTTTAAGATGTTTGTACCAATATTGTCCATTGTCATCATACCATATAAATGACCCGACTTTTTGTAGTCCATAAACTATAATTTGTGATAAAAACTTTTTGGGCGGTGATTCGAATAACTTGTAGTATTTATCAGATTTAGAATAATAGATGTTTAGACTATCAGAAACATTGATAATATCCCCAGCTTTGTGATTTGCTCTGGGCACTGTAATTACATGAACAGTGTTGCCCATTCTTGAAAGGTGGTCAACTAAATTAATCCACCTTATACCACCAACTCGATTATAGGGTGAGTATTTATGGGCTATTACAATAATATTCAATTTTATGAGTGGTGTTTTATATTTATCCCTCTATCTTAACATTGGGATTTCATCTTGATAGCTAACTAAATCTTCATTTTTACTAACAATTACATTTCCAACAGCTAAATATTGAACGCTATCATCTTTTAGTCTTGCAAGGCCATCCATAGCAGATCGTACAATAGGCTCTTCATGCTTATTAAAACTTGTATTTATAACAATTGGAAAGCCTGATAGTTTCTCGAACTCGCTTAGGACATTGTAAAATTCTGCATTGTTATATTTATCGACAAAATGAGGTCTTGCGGTATTATCAACATGATTTACTGCTTCAGCAGGAGCCCCCTCTTTCTTAACATTTAATGTTATTGTCATGAATTCACCAGGATATTCAGCTAAACTTGCACTTTCATAATATTTTTCCGCTTTTTCTTTCAAAATTGATGGGGCAAAAGGCATGAACTCCGTCCTAGTTAATCTTTTGTTTAAATCATCGTTAATATTTTTATTAAATGGATGCGCAATAATACTTCTATTACCAAGAGCTCTTGGACCATATTCCATTTTACCAGATATCCTTCCAACAATGAAACCTTTAGCGATGAGTTCGGCAACTTTTTGAGATGAATCCTGGTATTCCTCAATATGAAAGTTTTCTTTTTTTGCCTCTAAAAGAAACTCTTTAATATTTACATCATTACCTAGATAAACGTTTTTTAAACGCCTTGGTTTATATTTTTTTCCTTTTTGTTTATCATCAATTAATTGGTGATAAATTGCAGAACCAATAGCAACTCCACCATCACCCATATTTGGATGAATAGTGATTGATGTTGCACCTGTTTCTTCAAGCAAACGTTGATTTAATTTTACATTTGCAAAATTTCCACCCGCAACGGCTAAATCTGTTAATCCTGTTTCTTTAATCATATCTGTGAAGTATTTAACATAAATCTCTTCAAATATTTTTTGCGTTGCTGCAGATATATCTTCTTTAGATGCATTATTTGCGATTTTTTTATAATAATTAAGTAATGGGTGAGTTAATTCTCCGGGAAGATAGGAACCATTTAAAAGACGATAATATGTTTTAATTCGATTGAGATATTTAGATCCATATCCCAATTTTTTTAAATTAAAAACAATAGATTTATTATTACTATTATAATTAACAATTTTTGATAAATCATCGTATAAGATATCAGGGTTTCCATATGCTGCTAGTCCGGTTAACTTGCCTTCATGCCTATGGCTTTTAAAGCCTAAAAATTTTGTTGCTGCAGCATAAAGTACACCCAAACTGTGAAGTTTTGATGTTCTATAAATTTCTGTTAGTTCACCATCAATGCCTTTATAAACTGCGCCTGAAAGACCATCCCCATATCCATCAGCAGTTATTACCAAATTATTTCTTTTGTTGCTAAAATAGTAAGCGCTTAATGCGTGAGCAATATGATGCTCAACACTTTTTATAGGTGCATTTATTCCCATTTCCTTTAATTTCAAATTAATTGCATCTCCAAATGTTGATCGTTTATCATTAATATTAAAGATTCTTTTTAGGTCACCGTTAATTGATGAAGCAATTATTGATCTCCTATACCACCATGGCTTTTCATTAGAAAAATCAATATCGCCACCTCTTTCCATAAGAATCTTTACATCTAATGGATCTTGAATACTAAGATAATCTTTGAAACCAACGGTAACCAAATCAATCTCAGATGGGCTAATTGATTCAAGTTTTAATACTTCCTCTATTGCTCTATAGGGAAAACCGGTATAATTTTTTATTCTTGCTAGTCTCTCTTCTCCAACACAAGACCTAATCTCTCCATCAATCAATAAGCTAGCATGAGTATCCGCGCTTAAACTTAATCCAAGTATGTTCATTTTTCTCCCAATAGTTTTAGTTTAATTCTTTGCAATGCTTTTTTCTTTAAAAAGAGAATTAATGCTTTTATTAATTATCACTTTAAAGTCAGGTATAGTAAAAATAGCAAATATCGACGTTAGTAAAATTACAAATTTTATAATTGTTAATCTCCACTGAATTATTATAATTAAATTAAGATTATAATTAATTGTGATGGTTATTAACACAATTAGAAAAAGATACAAGTATGGTTTATAATTAATATTTATTGGGTCTTTACTTTGTGAGCGCCAAACAATGAAACAAGTATATGCAAACATACTTAAAAGGGTAGAGTAAGCGGCAGCATACATTCCAAAAATAGGAATAAAAGTTAAATTTAAAATAATATTCAAAATTGCTTGGATTATTGCAGCTCCAGAAATAACCCACATTATACCATGAAAACCTATCATTACTGTAAAGACCCTATAAATTCCACTAAAAATGTATATGGGTCCGAGAATTGCTATTAACTTATAAGCTTCATGGTACTTAATATCTGTAAACAAAGATAAGAACTCTTTGCTGAATAAGGCTAAACAAAGATACAATACAGACATAACACCAGTGAATAATATTAGAAATGATTCCATGCTTTTTTTTGCCTGTTTTTTATCATCTGTTAGCCCTGATATTGCCACCGGTGCCTGCACCTGAGTTATTGCGTCATTAAAAATATAAAGCAACATTGTGAATGAGGCTGCGATTGAATAAAGTCCAGCCTCGCCTAGTTTTCCATAGTAAGCCATAATTATTCTATCTGAGAAACCTGAAATCCACCCAGCTGCAATGTTCGGAATTAAGGGTATAGAAAAAATTAGGCTTCTTGCAATTATTTTCGAATTAAATGAAAATACTAACCATTTATTTTTTATAGCTACGAAAGTAAGTATAATAAACTCTAAAATAGAAACACTTGCAGTTCCAATTACCCTTGATTGCCAATTCATATCTTGAGCAATTAAAAGATAAAGAGATATCGCTATTCCAAATGCTGACATAAAAATTTGAAATAACGATATTCTCATAGCTAAAAGCCTTGCTCTCCATATCATTGAAACCATAACGCTTAATTGACTTAATAAAGAGGTAATTATTACAATCACTATAGGTAGTATTGATATTCCCAATAGGTATTTAAATAAGTATGGAGAAAAAATAATAAAAACTAAGCTAATTATTGAACCCCACATTATCAAAAACCAAAAATGAGTACTAAAAAGAGTTCTTATTCTTTCAGGGCTTTCTTTTTCTTTAAAATAAAATCTTCCAAAAGCGGCATCTAGATATAATGATAAAAATATAGGTAGAACGCGACCAAAAGATTCAAGGTTTGATAATATTCCATAATCCTCCGGTAAGATATACCTAGTGTAAATTGGTAGTAAGAAAAAATGGGCACCTTTTGTTACTATGCTTGATAATAAATACCATGGAGCATTGATTAGGTATTTTTTTGCGTGGCTTCCTTTATGGACTGCTTCATTCATTATAAGATTTGGGATTTTATTTTTTTTAGACTTTCTTTATCTAGGCTATTTTTACTATAAAATTCTTTTTGTAGTTTCAATCTTCCTTTCGATAGTTCAACAACTTCATCCTGATTCCAAATTCGATGTTTTTCGTTTAGATTGCTAAATTTATTGTGCCAAGAAAAGTTTTTCATTAAAAACCACTTGAGCTTTTGTTTGATAATTATATATAAGCTTGGTTGTTTAATCCTTGAATCAATTTTATTTTTTCGTAAATCAGAATTTATAAAGTCGATAATTTCATTTCCAGCTCTAACATGATTTAATCCATCATTCCATTCAATAACATCATCAATAATTTTTTTTCTTTTTGAATAAAGCTTATTAAAACGTGAGATTTCACCATCTATCTTAATTGAATCAACAAAATCTTTAATTTCATCTGTTGATCCCGCAATTGGTTGCGCTTTATGCATTTGATCACGTGGGACTGGCCATTTTGCTTTGTCTGGATTTAGAATGCATGTTTGTTTATTCAATAGCCATGCTTCTAAAGCCGTAGTTGAATCATAGGTAATCCATAAATCAGATTGCTCAATACACGATAAAACAGATTTTTCATTTTTATAAATTTTTACATTTTTAAAATCGACTGAGGATTCTATTGCTGATCCTTCATAACCTAACGTATTGCCCGGATGTTCTTTAATTATAAAATCACAATCTTGATTGGCCTTAATTAGTTCGAATAATATTTTATCAAACTTATTTCTTTGATCAATATAAAAATTTCTAATTTCTTCAGTCGCTAAATGCGATCGGTCAGGATCAAGAAAGTGATCAAATCCCCAACAACCAATGCCAATGGTAATATTGTTTGATTTTTTTGGCTTCGATAGTTGATTTTTAATTACATATCTATCATTACCTGCCGAACCTGAAATTTTTATTATTTTTTTTAAATCAGGAAAATTTTCGGTAATCATTTTGTATGATTTTTTATTCCAAAGTAGATAACTGTCCTCAAATGGAATTCTTTCTTCATTGTGCCCCCAGGTCATTTCGTCTAAATAGTCCTTTTTTATATTTCCCTCAGATATCGTAGTTATAATTATGACTCCTGCTTTTTTTGCATATCTAGCGACCTGTTGATTTACTTTTGCACCAGTTGTATTAGTCATGAAGAGAATTTTTGGCTTCATTTTTTTAATTAGATGATAACCATTAAATATAGACCCTTCGAAAACTGAATAACCTTGAAATCTAAGATAATTGCAAATTAATGTTGCTGCTTCTCTATCCCTTGAAATAGTACTTGTCCACTCAAGGTTCAGAACATCTAATTTCATAATAATGCTAAAAAGAAAAATTAATTAAAGGAATGAGCACTTAAATTTTTTTAAATAACTTGCTATTAAAAATTGACCAAATCCATCCAAAATATCTGATGATAGCAGATAGCAAAAAATAAGGAACATAAAATCCGCGACCAATTATAATGGCTTTAAATGGATAATTTATCATGTGACGCCTTAAAGTATGGGTAATGCTTTTTGCTTTACGGCTATAAGTCCATTTGTTTTTATGTATTCTGTAGAAGTCATAATCTCCTTTGCCATAATTAAAATATTTTCTACAAAATTTTTTAAAGTTTAAACTAGTATGCTGAAAGGCTGTAACGCTTGATAGTCCCATTTTATATCCTTTGCTTTTTATTATCTCTGCCATTTCTGTATCAATACTATAACCTTGACTAGATAGCTCTTTGTGAAATTCTTCTCTTACCGCTGTTTTATATATGTTAGGCCCTCCAATAATATTTTTTTCGCCTACATACTTATGATGTGTCTCATAGAATGCGCTCAACCCTCTGTTCCAATAATTTTCCTTATTTAAACATTTAATGTTAGCTTGCATAGCAGCGTAATCTTTCGATTTAAAATCATCAACAAATTCAATAATAAAATTTTCCGGCATACTTACATCTGCTTCTAATCCAATAAGGTATTCAAATTTAGCGTGCTTAAATACTTCGTTTATTTGATTAACAAATCCAGCTTCAGTAACATAGACCTCTTCAGTGTATCTTTTTGCAATATTAACAGAATTATCTTTAGATGATCCGTCTACTACAATTAATTGATTAAATTGACTTTTGTTTAATTGATTTAAACATGAATCAATTTTATCGGAATCATTTAAAGTGCATAAATACAAAGTTACACCTTCTCTGTAATTTTTTGGATAATCTTTCAATATTTTTTCATCAGTATGTTATTTTTTTGAAACTGCATACCCAAAACCTGATTTTCCAAATCCATTTCCATTATAAAAAATATATCTTTTATCTTCATGATCATAAATCCTTGGATAAGCATTCATTATTTTCTCCCATGGCTCTCTATCTCCTCTTAACTCGAAAAGATCATTTCTAGGGTTGAATGTTATTCCATCCTTGGATAAAGCATAGCCTAACCTATATGCTGACTCTGGATTTGTTCTGTAGTCTTCTGTTGCTTTTCTATAAGAATAATACATTTTATAAATGTTATCCTCAAAAACGACTGTATGATTTCCTATCGCGTCAATCTCATCACTAAAATCGAGAGATATATGTCCTTTTCTTGCCCAATAAATCCCATCTTTAGATTCGGCATATTTTACATGGTAAAATGGCTCTGGATGTTTGTTAATTATTTTCCATCTAACACCAGATAAATACCACATTTTCCATTTTCCATCAATTTTCAAAACATACGGCGTACAGCAATAAGCAGGGTCATAAATTGAACGATCCATTATTGGTCCACTGCTATGCTTTTTAAATTTTAAACCACCATCATCACTTATAGCCAAACCTATTGAAAGTCTATAGGGGGTATCTACAGCAATATTCCAACCTGTGTAATACATATATAATAAATCATGATGCTTAACTATACATGAAATCATTGCACCTCTTTCGTCAAACATCCCTAAATCACCTAGACCAAGGCAAATATCATTATGAACATATTTTATTTCACTTGGGTTCTTGGGGTCTACTTCAATAAAGGTTGCAATACAGCGATTGTCATTATCTCGTGTCGCATAATAAATTCTTAAAGTTTTTTCATCTAGCAAATATCCAAATGGAACTTGTGCGTGTGAGAACATCCAATCATAATCACCATTTACATTATAAATTAATCCTTTTCTTAAAAATATTTCTTTATTAGACATAAAATTTATACCCTCTTAAATACTAATTAATTTTCAACGATTATTTTTATTTAATTCTTTTAGAGCTGCTTTTTTTACTAAATCATTTAACCAGCTGTGCATACTTTTCCCAGTTTTATTTGAGGCTTGATAAGCTAGTTTTTTTACTTTTTCTGATACACCTTCAAGCTGTCCATAATAACGAGTTCTATGGGATCCACCTTTGGGCCCAGGTATCTCAAAGTCTAAATCCGCGAAAGGCATACCATCGCCAACTGAATAAGTAATGAAATAAAAAACTCCTCCAATAATATAATTAATTTTTACATCTCTTGCGGTGAAATGCATATCTTCTAATGGAAGGTCATACTTATAATGTGCATTGGTATTCATTAATATTTTCCCAAAGTCTGAGTCTTTTAACCAGCTAGGCATACTCTCATCCCCCACAACAACCCTTCCTCCCTTTTTTACTACTCTAGAGATTTCAGCAAATGCAGCTTTTTTATTTGAAAAGGTATTAAATCCTCCAAAATGATAATAGCAATCAAAATAATTATCAGGATAGGGCAGATGTATACCATTGCATATACTAAAATAAATATTTGTATTTGCTTTTAATAGTTTAGATGTTGATTGCTCAAGTATTCCTCGATGAATATCGGTTATATGAAGTTCACCATTATTGTCTAGTTTGTCTGCTATTAATACCGAGTCTCTACCAGTACCAGCGCCTGTCTCTAAAACTTTGTAATTTGGTTTTATTTCTAAAGCGGATATCATTTTATTTCTTTCTTCGTGCTCATCAACATTAAACGTATCAAAAGTGACAGGTAAAAATTCATCATAAACCTCGTAATTATTATCATACCATTCCATAATTGACTTTTCTTCAACTGGTAATTTCTCAGGAAAAATTAAATCAGGTATTCCATTAATAATTTTATATATTTTTCCATCATTTGAAATGAGTTCACCTGATTTAATATCTCCATCAGATTCTTCTAAAATTTTTAAGGTGAGATTATCTTTATTTTGTGGACATCTAAATTTTTCAAATACATTCTTTTTCATAGAACTGATACCTCTATTTAATTATAATTTTGTTAGCTTAAGAAAGGTTTTACTATCTAGCCTGAATTTTTCTGTGCCTTGTGATATAAAAACGCTATTATCTTCAGTATTTTTTGTTACAAGTGACCTTGCCCCAATAATATTTTTTTCACCAATGACTATTTGATGTCCTATTGTTGCATTCACACCAATGAAGCAAAATGCGCCGATTTTTGTAACACCAGATACTGTAACTTGACCTGCTAAAAAACAATTATCTTCAATAGTCGAATGGTGGCCAATATGATTGCCGCACCACAGTATAACATTGTTACCAATTCTTGCAGTGGTGTTAATTGTGTTATTTTCAAGGACAATACAATTCTCACCAATTTTAACATTTCCTACGTTCGAGGCTCTTGTGCTGACGTAGCTAATAAATGAATAACCTTTCTTTTTTCCTTCAAGGTATTTTTCTGTTCTTAAATTATTTAACTCCTGATATCCCATAGCAACAAGCATTTTATGTTTATCAGGCGCGTAAGTAATTTCTACATTTTCAAAGGGTACAACGGGTAAGTCAAATTTTGTTTTATTTGAAATAAATTTCTCATCAGCACTAAACGCTACTATATCATGATCACTATCGTTCATTAAATAATAATAGATCTCTTCAGCAATTTTACCTTCACCAACAATAATCACTTTACTCATTTTCTACTCCTAGGTATTTATTTATTAATTTAACCCTATCAATTTTACCATTTTGATTTTTTGGTAGGTGATCTTCAAAACGAAAAATAGATGGTATCATATAATTAGGAATTATTTTTTTTAAATCTTCTCGTAATTTAGATTCATTTACATTCTTGCTTAATGAAACTACCGCAAATAGCTGACTTAGACCCTTTTCTTGCTTTTGCATAACAATAGACTGCGATACATATTTGATACAGCTCAAGGCTGCTTCAATTTCTTCGAGTTCTATCCTATATCCCATATGTTTTATTTGATTATCCTTTCTTCCGTGAATGTATATTTTCTTATCCTTTTTATTATAACTAACCATATCTCCAGTTTTATATATCACCTCTGAATAAGACTTATTCATAGGGTTTTGAACAAAGCTTTTTTGTGTTCTTTCCTCATCGTTGAAGTAGCCCTTTCCAACATTAGGCCCCAAAAGACATAATTCTCCAATCTCACCTTTTTCAACAGGATTATTTTTTTCGTTTAAAATCAAATAATTAAAATTATCTCCGATATTTCCAAGCGGAGGCAGCCCATTTAAATCTTCAAAATCCGAGGCAGATAATTGATAGGAAGAACAGATGCAGGTGCATTCTGTTGGTCCATAAACATTGTATATTTCTAATTTGTGAGAATATGTTTCAAATAATTTTATTAGCTTAGCCTTAGGGTATCCTTCACCACCAAAAATTACACGCTTTAAATATTTAAAATTTTTTGAGCTAAATAACTTCATTGTGTCTAAAAATAATAACATAGATGGAACCGAAAACCATGAAGTACATTTTATTTCATCTATATGGTCAAGAAGTAATTTCGGATTTGTTACCGTTTCTTTTGGGAATGGAGCCAGGCTTGCACCAGAAAAAAGGGCAACATAAAAATCAAACACTGAATTATCAAAATATAACGGATTTACGTTAGTTAAGATTTCAGAATCTTCAATATGATATTCTTTGATAGCCCAATTAATCAAATTTAATACATTTTGATGAGTCATAACTGCACCCTTAGGGAAGCCTGTTGAGCCTGAGGTGAACATAATATAGGCTGGATTTGATCCAGGAATCATTTTCACAACAGATAGGTTTTTCTTACTTAATTGTGATAATTTATTATCGACAAAACTCTTATCATTAATTATAATTTTAATTCTTTTTTCATCACAAAAATATTTTAATGAATCTGAAATTTTGCTAACAAAGAATAAGGTTTTAGGATTCACTTTAGAAATAATTTTTTTTATTCGCTCTAAGGGACTATCTGGATCAATCATTGTATAAATTGCTCCAATTTTCAAACATGCCAACATACATGCAAATGTATTTAAATTCTTAATACCTTCAATACATACTACATCACCTAATTTTAAATTTTTTTCCAATAGATAGTGTGCTATTTGATTTGATCTCGAATTAAGCTCCTTATAAGTAAATTTATCTTTTTGATGACTACTAAAAATAACGGCGAAATTTTTTGAAAAAGTAGACGCAATTCTTTCAAATCTAATTCCTAAATTATATTCATAAAGATTATTCATTATATAATCAAACCACCGTCAATTTCTAAAATTTTTCCGTGAAAGTAATCATTATCAATAGCTGAGAATATACCTTTAGCAATTTCTTCTGGGCGACCTAATCTTCTTATAGGTATTTGACTTTTAACTTTTTTTAAAGCCTCGTCCCCCATCACGTTATTAGTCGATTTTGTTTCACAAAACCCTGGCGCTACACCAAAAACTCTAATTCCCCATAAGCCTAATTCTTTCGCCCAAGTTTTAGTAAGTGCATTTACACCTGCTTTCGATGCAGAATAAGCCGTTTGACCAGCATTTCCAGATGAAGCAACAGAGCTAACATTTATTATGAGGCCTTTTGTTCTATCAATAATCATCTTTTCAACGACATTTACTGTCATATAAAAAGCTGAGCTAAGGTTAACTGCTAAAACTTTATTCCAAATATCTATATCGTGTTTTTTTAATTTTCCATTAGCTACACTTACTAGGGGTGCACTATAAAGGATTCCTGCATTGTTAATTAAGATATCTATACAATTATAGATTGAATAAAATTCATTTATATTTTTTTCTACTTGAACATAATCTTTTATATCACAATCAAAAAATTCTACATTTTTTGAATTTTTAATTTCAAGCTTATCAAAGCCTTTTTTATCGATATCAAAAACTCCTATTTTTGCTTTGCTGGTTATTAATTCTTTGAGTAAAGTTTTTCCAATGCCATTAACACCACCGGTTAAAATGACAGCTTTATTTTTTAAGTCCATAATTAACTATTTATTTTTTCTTTAAGAATACGTTTTATTTCTCCAACATTCTTCATTGCAACAATCTCATCGAATGTTAATTCAATCTTGAACTCTTGCTCAATAGCAACAATTACCTCCATGTGCTTTAAAGAATCCCAAACATCTGCAGTTTCCATAGAAAGCGTGTCTGTCAATTCTTCACTTTTCATTCTTAAAAGCTCTGCTAATAATTTATGTATTTTATTATCCATTAAATAAATTCCTTTTTTATGTTAGCACAGTAAAATTATGCAATCTCATATGATTTGAGATTTTTTTGTATTGCTTCAATATCATTGTACATCATTACATCAATTATTGAAAGCCAAGGCACAAATACTTTCGAGGATTGATTGTATTTCAATTTTATAGATTTTAAGAAATTTAGCTTGATCCCCTGATTCATAAATACATCGCTATTATATAAATCTTTCCCGCCAATTGGATTTATATATTGATTGCATTTTTCCTTATAGCATATATCAAGAATCCTGCTCTGCCCATTGAGTTGCTTGTTTTTATAAATAGATGATGATTCTACAATAATTGTATTTATTTTGAGATATTCATTTATCATATAAATACTCTTTAAATGCCAGTCTATTATAAATCTTGATTTTGAGTTAATTACTTCATTAATAATAAAAAAAATTCTTTCAAAAAAAGGTGTCTTGGAATAGGCATGTTTAATGGTTTTAAGAAATTTTTTTTTCCATTTTTCAGTGTGAGCTAATTCAAGATCTTTAATTAATACATTTTGACTGGCATTTTTTAATGGAACTGTAAACATATATTTTTCGTTATTAATCAAGATATTATTTCTATTTATCCAGCCTTTATTTATGAAATTCACATCATCGTAAATAATAAATTTATCAGCAAAACTCATGAGCTGAAAATAACCGATGTATGGAAAAATATACGGTTGCATGATGGCTAGCTTCATTTTTTAGCTAATATTTTGACAATTCTATCCATGTCTTCGTCACTCAAATCTGGATAAATTGGTAAACAGAGTACCGTATTGCTAAGCTTCTCGGAGTTTGATAAATCCGTTTTTTTACTATTTTTATAAAGATTGTGAGAACTGATTAGAGGAAACCAATACTTTCTACAATAGATTCCTTCATTATATAAATCCCCATATACTTTTTCACGTTCTTTGAACCCATTTTTGAAAAAAATTGGGAAATATCCAAAATTATATTCGATACCATCTTTAATGTCTAAAGTTTTAATATAATTAAATTTATCCA
>MDTD01085363.1_pt1 | contig 14264 bp, 6 predicted proteins | sample 811221 | NCBI WGS metagenome assembly MDTD01 (sample SAMN05326646, study PRJNA326480) | marine metagenome | isolation source: seawater | place: Pacific Ocean: South West | collected 2011
ATTCTGATATTGAGTTCTTTTGCGACTTCAAAGACTTCCAACGCATGGAAATCAGTGGTTGCGAAAAAAGCTGTCGGCCTGTTATCTGATTGCAAGATCTCTCTGATTTTAACTTTGAAATGACTTACCCCTTCAGAGTCGAATGGTTTAAGTCTGGCTATATTTTCGTCTTTTAATTCAACTCCGGCCTGGGCGAGTTTTGTCTTGAATCCGCTTATGCGGTTTTCACAACTTGACATGCCGGCGCCATAATAGGTGCAAGCAAAATTGCGATGTCCAAGCTTGAGCAAGTGTTCCGCCGCCAAAATTCCGCCTTGTGTGTCATCGGTGTCGACCGTATCACAATGAAGACCTGCCAGGACCGGGCCTATGGCTAGGATCGGGATATTGAGTTTCAGCAGGTCGGCAAAATCCTCCTTGGTGGATTCTTCATTAATGATATTGATGATCAAGCCATCGATGCGGTGGTCCATCATGCGTTTCAGGCAGTCTGCGGTAGATGCTGCGGTTGAATCCAGTAGAATCGGGAGCTGGTTTTGCTCTATCAGGTGTTCCTGAATGCCGGCGGCGATATCCATGAAGTATGAGACCCGGAAGCCGGGCATGATTACGCCGATGCTTCGGGTTTTTCCGCCGAAAGCGACTGAACCGATCGCGCTGGGCCGGAAATCGACCCGCTCAGCTATTTCCAAAATCCGTTTCCGGGTATCAGGGGCCAGCCCCTTGCCGTTTGAAAACGCCCGGGATACGGTTGCGGGAGAGACTCCCGCCAGTTTTGAAAATTTTCGCAGTGATATCATTTTTTCCCTTTATCCTGTCAATATAGCAAATATTCAGCGTTCCATTCACAACTCTCGCCCGGTCCGATGTCAATCCATTTGAACATTTCCGGGCAGACGGCATTGCTATTGACGAAAAGATAGTAGTTGAACGGAGCGTAGTCCCCGGTAACTTTTACTCCCCTTCCGCTTGGCAAATGCACTACATTGGCAAAGTTGTGCTCTTTGCTGCTGAATCCCTTTAGTTCGCTGAAAATTGTTCTTCCATTTAAATATAACGAGTTTCCCCTTTTTTCAACTCCCCGTCTGATATTTTTTTCAAATGAAACCGGAAAATTGAAATCGAGTTTATAGTTTTTCTTAACTTTGTCGCCATCGACCGCGATAAAGTTATGTGCATAATGTCTGGTTGTAATTCTTTTTTTGCCGGTATTGGTAAGTTTGTACTGAACCTTGATGACCGGTTTGCCGGGGGCCAGTGAGATTATCTTCCGGTACTTATACGACCAGTCGCGTGGGGCCGCGCCGGATTGTTCGAAAATCACTTTGTCCTTATTGATTTTCGCGGTATATGGGAATTTTTTAACCGGCTTGTATGGATTGCCGAAAAACGGTTTTATCTCTTCTGTTCTGATAAATGTGCCAACTCCGATCCGCATGAATTCTTCGCCAGGTTTTGCGTCGTCATAGGCAACCGGAGTTCTGAACTCTCCAGCGATACTGCCGACGCTTGAGTCAGTTTTGGGATCACGTCCTGGTGGATTGCCTGGAGCAAAAAAATATTTGTGTCCATTGTATTTAACCGAAGTCAGAATACCGCACGGGTCAAAGCGGTCGCCGCGATAGAAACCGCGCTCCCAGTCCGGCAGGGTCATGGTCGCGGTGATCAAACCGTTTGTGATAGTTGTCCGCGGCCAGCCGCTCAAATGCTTTTTGGGAGTCTGCAGGTAGTCCGGAGCTTTTGTAAGCAGGCTTCCACCTTTCAGGTCTGAAGTTGAAAGTTTAAACTTCAGGGGCTGCCCCGGCTGCTTTGCCGCTACGATAACTCTGGTTGCTTTGTAACGGAACTGATACCATTTCAGTTTTAATATTATGGAGCCGGGTTTATCCAGATCCGCAACGATTTTGCCGTTTACGCTTAAGACCACCGGGCTTGACGCTGTGAGTTTGAACCAGTAGGCGGAGAATCTGCGCGGACTGAAAAACAGGGCTCCGGCTGCAGCCGTTTGCCCAGACACCGGTTTTATACTGATTTCAGTACTGCTTTTATTGATGGGGTTCCACTTTACTCCGGACGGCAGATTAATTATATTTTCTTCAATCTTGCTTTCGAGTATCCGCTTGTTTTTTCCTGCGGGAATCATTCCTGAATTCCAGCAGTTTTCATTTGACGGATAATACTTAGCCGGTTTTGCGTCAATATAGAGAATCCCTATATTGTTGATTTTATCTGATTTAAAAGTGATAACCGGTTTGCCGATCATATCCGGGGTTGTTACATGCAGCAGTTTGAGGCTTTTTTCTTCCGAATATGCGGTAGTTGCCAGTTTTTTGCCATCTATATATAATGTAAAAGGCTTAAAACTGCCTCCGCTGATATAGGCAACGGTCAGCTTTTTAACTCCGGGACTTTCAAAAGGAAGTTCGAAAGAGATTTCTTTCGTGTGCCGGAATACCATTACTATATTGTTGCTCCGCTTTGGAGCCAGGGCATTTGCCGCAACCGGTTCAAACTTGGTGAATCTCTTTAGCTTTTTCCAGTCAAGCGCGCTTTCAGGTATCGCCGCGGCCTGAATTGAGATTGCAAGAATCCCGGCGGCCGCCAGTAACAGGGCCGGTATTTTTGTGTTTACTCGCATATTTCTTTCTAAATTAATAGTATCCGCGATAACTCGGAATCAGCCAGGCCCGGTATTGAGCGGTGACAACGCCGAGAGGCAGTGGCGGAGCCTTGAAGCTGTCCGCATGCGCGTCAAGGAAGTTGAAGTTGGCCCGGCCGGTGGTTCCATGTCTTTCAGTGTCTATATATCCGCCTAGAATCTTGGGATAGAAAGTAGAGTGCTGGAAGAATGAACCTCCGTTTGCATCACCAAGGTATACTTTCTTCGATGGGTCTAAAACTTTTACTATTTTAAATGGATTATCAGATGATGAGGTGGATGATAGATGCCGGTTGCAGCTCCATGACGGATAGTTACCAAAGAAATTTCCCTTGGGGTTGGCTGGGCAGGTGAAAATATTCCCTGGTGCCTTGCTGGGTTTGTGGTCGGCCTGATAGGTTCCGCTCAGGCCAAGATAGGGCAATGCTTTTTCGGTCCAGACATAGGCGGCATTGCTCATCTGATAGGTTGATATTACGTAGCCGTCGTAGTCTGCCTGGTATTGGGTCTGGGCCAGACCGTGCTGCTTGAGGGAGTTAACACAGCCGATTGAACGGGCTTTTTCCCTTGCCTTGTTAAGGGATGGCAGCAGCATTGCCGCAAGAATTGCGATAATCGCGATCACCACCAGGAGTTCGATCAATGTGAAGAGCGAACTTGTGGTTCCGGCTTGTTTCTGCAGTAGCTTTTTCATGGATATGACCTCTGTTTAGTTTGTTACGAAACATGTTTCATGATCTAATTATACATAATCATGTTGTAAATGTCAACCCCTGTTTTATAATTTTTTCCAGAAAAACATCTCTTCTATATGTATTATTTGAATATACTTTATACATAATAGTCTAATTATGTCGCCCACGATATTTTACTTGATTTTTTGTTTTTCACTATTGACATAGTTTAATGAAGAGTGTATTATTGAAACATGTTTCATTAAGCTATTCAAGTTTAAATCAGGAGATAAAGCATGAAAGAAATACTGCTTGCAGCAGTTTGTTTTTCCGTTTTGAATGTAAATGCCGGGCAAAAGCCTGACCTGAAAAAGTTCTTCGGAGTCAAGTCTATCAAAGAACTACCTGCTAATGTGAAAGTTCTTTCTGAACAGGTAAAAGATGGGATTAAGATTACCTCAATGAAATTTGACGGCGGGAAGATTAACGGCAAACCGACCCGGATTTACGCCTATTATACGAGACCGGCAAAGCAAGGCAGGTATCCAGCTGTCCTTAATATCCATGGTGCCGGATTACGGGTACTTAATCCTGACTTGAATTATCCTAAGTATGGTTTTGCCTGTCTGTCAATTGATTGGGCCGGACCGGCAACACAGCGCAAAGTGCCGCGCAAACCGCCTTTTTCAGAGTTTGAGGCAAACGGCAATATGGCTGACAAGCGTTCCGGAAAATGGAAGATTGCCGGAGTTGATCATGATGGTATCAGAGTTGGAGTGATCTTTGCCCGTCGCGCTCTGGATTTTCTGCGTAACCGGCCTGAAATTGATAAGAATAATATTTTTACTGTCGGATCATCAGCGGGAGCGCATTTGTCCCTGATTCTGATTGGACTTGAACCCAACATTAAAGCCGCGGCAGTGAAATACGGCAACGCTTATATCCGCGATCTCAAAGGCTTTTACGGTGGTTATTTTGGTCCGATCACGCTTTGCAGCAAAGCTCAGCAGGATGACTGGCTGGCGCATTTTGACCCCAAGCATGTCATCAAAGACTGCAAGCCCCGGGTGTTGCTCCTTTCCGGCACTGATGATATTTTCTTCTGGATGCCGCTGGTCTTCAAGACTTATCGCGAAATCCCGTCTGAAAAACGTCTGCTGATGCGGCCGAACGACTGTCATCGCCTGGTCGGCTCCGAGCAGATTTCAGTTAGATTTTTCAAAGAGGCAATGGACGGTAATTTGAACGGATGGCCGGAACTTTCAGATCCTTCACTCAAAGAAAAGAATGATAAACTGGAATTTACTGTATCGGTTAAATCCGTAAAAAAACTCAAAGAAGTCAAGTTGGTTTACAAGCTGATGCCGCTGCCGTTCAAGTATCGGAAATCAAAAGGCTACCGTTGGGAAACAAAAACGATGCTGCTGTCCGGCGGCAAATGGCAAGCTTCACTCCCGGTCTTTGATAAAGCGAAAATGCAGTTGGTTGCCTATGTCAATGCTGAGGACATTGATGGAGGTATAGCCTCTTCCGATACCGTTGAATTTCCGGCCTGGCCTCGTTGGCGCGGTTTACCGGGGAGGGATCGCAAAGCTCCGGTGGCAAAAGGCAATTTGCTTGGTACGTATGGTCAGTTTGAGAAAAAGTCAGGCTTTCATTTCAAAGCCAAGGCTGCGGTTGACACCAGTGGCAAGAATGCCAGAACCGGAAAAGGGGCGGCCCTCACATTTGGCGGCGACCCCAATTTGATTGCCAAAGGTATTCCAGGAACGCCTGGAAAAAAGTTTCTGTTGAAGGGCTGGTTTAAAAGTGTTGACCCGGCCGGAGGCAGTGCCCGTGTTCAGATTAACTGGAACGGCAGCAAGCCTTTCAAGTATAACCTGAAGACTCCGAAAATCACTGGAGAATATCAGGAGATTAAACTTGAAGGGACAATTCCGCCTGGAACTAAAAGCGGAGTTCTGATAATGACCTCTCCAGATAAGGGGATGTATATTGACGATCTGGAATATTACATAACTGACTGATATAATTAACCTGGAGTGAAATAATGCGTTTATTGACATTGGTATTGGGACTGCTATTGCTTGTTTGCAATGCGGCAATTGCCGGAAAGTTGGAAATTGCTCCTCTTTTCGGCAATCGGATGGTTTTGCAGAAGGGAAATAATACCGCAATCAGCGGAACCGCTTCACCCGGGGCCGGTATCACGGTTTCGTTTAACGGAAAATCGGAAAAAATCAAGGCTGACGCGACAGGAAAATGGCGTGTCAGGTTGAAATGTGACCGGTATGGCGGACCGCATAAAATGATTATTGCAGGCGACGGCAGTAAAATCTTTTTCAATGATATTATGATAGGAGAAGTATGGCTTTGTGCCGGACAGTCCAATATGGCAATGCCGGCCGGTTCTTCTCTCAACTGGAGCGCTATTGCTGAAAAGATTCATAATAAGAATATCCGTTTCTTAAAAGTTTTTGAAAAGAATGGTTATCAATGGGGACCGCAAAGCCGTGTAAAGGGTTCATGGTGGGCGCTGAAGAACCCCAAAGGTTACCGGCACAATTCCGCGGTCGGGATGTCGTTCGCTTTCGATTTGTATAATAAATTGAAGATTCCGGTCGGAATTATTCAAAATGCCCGTGGAGGGGTGCCGATCAGTACCTATATGAGCATGGAAAAACTCAAGTCAAAGCCTGAATATGCCCATGTTTTTAAGGATATTGAAAAGAAAAAAGCTAAAGCGGACGAATACGAAAAGGCAAAGAAAAAATGGGAGGCGGATAAAAAGACCGCAGTCGCCGCCGGGAAAAAAGCTCCGAAGCGTCCGCGCATGCATCATTGGTGCCGCAAGAGTGCCTGGCCGACAATGATCTTCAACAACATGACCTGGCCCATGAAGGATTATAACATTCGTGGTGTGATCTGGTATCAGGGGGAAAGCGATTCAGGTCATCCTGAACCGTATAAAAGTATGTTGCCGGACATGATGGCGGAGTTCCGTCAGATCTGGAATAATCCGGATATGTATTTTATGATTGTACAGCTGGCTCTGGTAAACGGCCGGGAAATAAAAGGTCCGGTCGATGTGCCATGGAGCCGTTTAATGGAGGTTCAGCAGATTATAGCTGAGAATGACAGCAAGGCGGAGATCGTTGCTACTTATGATCTCCCGGTTAAAGGTGATGATATTCATTATAAAAACAAATTTCCGATCGGTAATCGTTTATTGCGTGTCGCGCTTGACAAAGTTTACGGACAGAAGAATATTTATTCTGGTCCACGTTTTAAGAATATCAGGATTGACGGAAACAAAGTTACGGTTGAATTTCTGCATACGGCGAACGGACTGAAAACCAAGGCCGGAGGCATTTCTGTCGGAGGCTTTACTATTGCCGGAAGTGACCGTAAATTTGTTCCGGCACAGGCTGAGATCAAGGGAGATAAAGTTATGGTATGGAATGATAATGTTGCATCTCCGGTTGCGGTACGTTATGCCTGGGCAGATAAACGTTGCGGCGCTAACCTCTGTAACAGCGCTGATTTACCGGCTTTTCCGTTCCGGAGTGATAAATGGGATATAACCAAATAAAAAGAGTTCAGAATATGAAAAAAATCTATCCTGCATTTACCCTTTTATTTTTCATGTCAGTTACGGTGTTTGCAGCAACGCCTTTTTCACTTACCAGAAAGATCAAGGATTTCGACCGTGCGGATTTGGAAAAACCGGTTGATCGCAAAAGCAAGCAACCCATCACAAAAAATCACGGTTATGTGGAATATGACGTTCAGGTACCAGCTACCGGATGGTATACGTTTGAACTCGGCAAACGCAACGCGACGGTACGCTATGAATTTTATGTTGACGGGCAGGAAGTCACGTCATGGTCCGTGCGGGGTGAAAGTCTAAAAGGAAAAAAATTCGCGTCACTGACAAATATATTTTTGACTTCCGGAAAGCATACATTACGTTTGGAGCGCATGGGGTTTCCCAATCATTTCCCGTTTGAGTGGCGACTGAGAGCCAGTAACCTGCCGGAACACCTGGTCCGGGGGCGAATTGTTTCAAAAGATGTAATTCGTGCCGGAGAAAAGCTGGTGATTGAAATATCCGGCGGAGGCGCAATGCCGCTTGATTATGCTGTAAAGATCAGAAAAGCGCGAGAGAAAATCTGGCAACAGGTTGCTTCCGTTAAATTCCCGGCAGCATCAAAACCATTGGTAAAACAGTTTTCAATTCCATGTAACGATGGTGGCACGTTTTCCATCAGGCTGTTTCATAACGGGAAAATGCTGCCGCCTTCAACTCTCCAAGCCGAATCTTTTGCGGTGATTGATACTAAACCGGAGCTAGGAAAGTCAGAACAGCTAAAGACCAGACTTATTCATTCCATTGATTGTGTGAAGTTGCAGATCGACGGTAAACCATTGAAAAAAGATGTGAGTTTCTGGGAAGCCGGAGGCTCCAGCCGCGTGGCTACTTCCTCTGCCGGTACCTATCGCGAGAGCGCGCCTTCCGGGCTACTGCCAAAAGCCAAAGATGTGAAATTAAGAAAATGGGGCAGTGTGACCGGGATGGCTTATGCTTTCACTGTGCCGCAACTCCAGAAGCCATACCTTGCCGAGGTCGTTTTCCCGGATGATGACCGCCGGACCGTAGTGGCCGGAATCATCGGCGATTCTTCTCGCCGCACATCTGCACATGGTTATCACCACGGAAATTCCCATGCCGGATATGAGACCGGAGACTGGTATGCTCTCAGCAACAAAATGAAAAACCTGCGCATATTTTTCTATCCGGCCAATCGGGATTTGAGAATGCAACTGGTCAGTTTCGGCGACGGTTTGCGTGCCGCTGCGGCGAAGATCAATATTTATGAAGTGGTCGGCGGCTTTCCAGCCGGACCGCCGTCGAGACCGGACGGACGCCAGTTGATCAACTGGTTTGAGGAGATGTACCGCTGGCGTAAGTATTTCAGGACCACTTTGATGTGGAATAATGGCTATGAAAAGGACTATGTCGGCCTCAAACGCTGGCTGGAGTTTGCCCGGTATCTTGGTTACACCGGGGTGAGTCCGACTGAGTTGATCTATGGCGGAATCGCCTGGCGCTCAAAACAATATAACTTTTTCTATGACAATCATTACAACGCGTCAAGAATTGATGTGTTGCTTTGTGAGAAATATAACATGAAATATATCCCGCAGTTTCATGTGCGTCATCCGCATTCGTGGTTTGAAACGAGAAAAATGGGGTATCCTGCGAACGCCATTTATGACCGTTTCGGCAATCCCGGAGGGGGAATGGCTTACCGTCCGCGCTATAACCCGTTGCATCCGGCAACTCAGAAGTACTACCTGGGCTTGATTAAGGAGCTTTGCGATCTGGTTGGAGACTCCCCGGCGTTCGGCGGTTTCAGTTTCCGGGTTTCTGTCTGGTACAACAACTCCTGGCACGCCTTTCCCGGTTTGAATTGGGGATACGGGGATTGGATGATCTCGGAGTTTGAAAAGGATACCGGCATCAAGGTCCCGGGAACCGGAAAACGGCGTTTTATCAAACGTTTCAGGTTTCTGTGCGGGAATCCGGCAAATCGCAAAAAATGGCTGGATTGGCGAAACAAACGCATGCTTGAATTCTATAAAAAGATCCGTGATCTGGTCCGGAGCTATCAGCCGGACGCCACCGTTTATCTTGACGGAGAGATGTATTCCAAAACCAATACTCTTGACCGGCGAAAGTCATTCGCAAAAAACGAACGGGAAGGAATGCTTGAGGTCGGCATCGATGTCGATCAACTGAAGAAGATTCCCGGAATAACCTATTTGCCGCGTTACCGTTTCAACCGTGCCAAAAGTTATTCAAGAGCGACTGATCAGGAGTATATGCTTTCGCTATTGGAGCCTGATCATATTGCATTGGGAAAATCCGCCTCCGGACGGGTATTTAAAATCTCGAACGGTTATTTTGAACCGCATTCCGCGGTGCCGGTGACGAAACTGGGACTGACCAAATCTAAAAAGTATAGTTTTTTCGCTTCGGCTCAGGCTGCCGGACGCAACATGCTTGAAAAACTTGCCATACCGCTGGCCGAACAGGATATATCCCTGTTTATCGAGGGCGGTGCGCAATATATGTTCCTGCAGGATGACATTTGTCGCGAATGGTTAACCGCTTACAAACAACTGCCGGCACTTCCGTTCGAGCGCTCAAAAACGATGAGCGATCCGGTTGCATTGTGGAGTCGGACTTGTGACGATGGTTTCTATTTTTATCTGGTAAACCGTGAGAACTATCCGGTAAAATGCTTTGTGACCTTCAAAAATTGTAAGGAACTGACAAAACTCGCGTCAAAGGATATTATAAAGTTGAACGATGGGAGATTACAGATTACCTTGCAGCCTTTCGGTCTTCAGTCTTACAAAGCCGTTGACAGAACTAAGATAGTGGAAACGGATGCCGTGATTCCGGCAGACAAACTGAAGCTTTTGGAGTCACAGATTGCTTTCTGTGATAAATTAGCCAAAACGTTGAATAATCTACCGGAATCTGAACGTAATGCCTTTTTAATTCGGCTCAATAAAAGCAAAAAATCCTTTGCCCTTAAGCATTACTGGCGGGCAAGGGTAGAACTTATGTATCCGGAAATGATTACGGTTTTCGAGAAAACCGGAAAATTCCCCCAAGGTCAATTTCATAGAAAAAATTAAAATATAGAGGTGAATTAGAATGAACATCTATCGTCGTTTATTTGTTTTATTATTATTAATGTCGGGGCTTGCCGCAACTGCGAAGCCGTTTTCCATCACCAGGTCGATGAAAAGCTTTGACCGGGCTGCCCTGGATCATCAGGTTGACCGGAAGAGCAGTAAACCGATCACCCGTAACCATGGTTATGTGGAATTCGATGTCACAGTTCCGAAATCAGGCTGGTATACCTATTCTCTGGCAAGATCAAGATCCGGCAGCAGATATGAATTTTTTGTCGACGGCACCCAAATCACCTCATGGGCGGTCCGCGGCGAAGCATCCAGTGGCAAAAAGTGGGCTCAGCTGGTCAATGTTTTCCTGTCAAAAGGTAAACATACGTTACGTCTCCAGCGCATGGGCTATCCCGCCTGGTTTCCTGCCTCATGGACACTGAATGAAAGTTTGACGCCAGAAAACAGTGTTCAGGGACGTTTGATATCGCACGACGTTGTCCGGGCCGGAGATAATCTTACGTTACAGATATCCGGCGGTGGTTCGCAGGAAACTCGCTACACGGTAATGACCCGTAAAGCCGGGCAGAATGACTGGGTGAAAGTCGCTTCGATAAATTTTCCCACGACCAGTTTTCCGGTTGTAAAACAACTCTCTATTCCATGTAATGAGGAAGGGACATACAGCATCCGGCTGTTCCATGACGATAAAAAACTTTATCCCTCGGTGTTACAAATGGATTCTTTCGCGGTGGTCGATACCCGTGAGAGTATTGCTGAAGATCGTAAATTGAGGACCCGTTTGGTTCATACTATCGACTGCGTCAAGCAGACGATTGACGGTAAGCCGCTGGTCAAAGGCGAAAATTTCTGGGAGGCAAAAGGCGCCAGCCGTATCAGAAAGTCAGCCGCCGGGACATACCGTGAAAGCGCGCCTTCGAAGACCCTGCCGAACGCGTCGGAAATTAAATTTAAAAAGTGGGGCGTCATATCAGGTATTGGCTACGGATTCACTCTTAATGAACTGCAGAAACCGTATCTGGTGGAGGTAGTATTCCCGGATGATGATCGCCGTACAGTTACGGTCGGAGTCGTTGCCGACTCAGCCAGGCCAATTTCGGCCCATGGCTTTCATCACTCCAACTCACACAGCGGTTATGAGACCGGTGACTGGTATGCGCTTTCCAACAAAATGAAGACATTGCGGATGTTCTTTTTCCCTTGCGAACGCGATCTGCGTTTACAGTTGATGAGCTTTGGCAGCGGACTTCGGGCCGCGGCATCACAAATTAAGATCTATGAAGTGATAGACGGTTTTCCTGCCGGACCGCCGTCCCGTCCGGATGGACGTCAGGTGATCAACTGGTTTGAGGAAATGTATCGCTGGCGCAAATATTTCAGGTCCACGCTGCTGCACGATAACGGCTATCAGAGTGATTATGTCGGACTTAGCCGATGGCTTCGCTTTGCCCGTTATCATGGCTACACTGCGGTAAATCCGACTGAACTTATCTATGGCGGCTTGAGCTACCGCTCCAGGCTTTACAATTTCTTTTATGATAACCATTACAATGCGCCCAGGATCAATGCACTGATGTGCGAGAAATACGGACTGAAGTATATTCCGCAATTCCATGTGCGCCATCCGCACAGTTGGTTTGAAACCAGGGTAATGGCTAAAATGACCAATCATCCGGATAACCATATCTATCACCGCACCGGACAGCAGGGTGCGGGTGGTTCATATCATCCCCGGTACAATCCGCTGCATCCGACAACCCAGAAGTATTATTTGAGCCTGATTAACGAGCTTTGCGAACTGGTCGGAGATTCTCCCGCGTTTGGCGGCTTCAGCTTCAGACTTTCAACCTGGTACAACAATTCCTGGCATGTGTTTCCGAGTTTGAACTGGGGTTATGGCGACTGGATGATCAGCGAGTTTGAAAAGGATACCGGCATCAAAGTCCCCGGAACCGGGGAGAGACGCTTTCAGGACCGTTATGACTTTCTGGCTAAAAATCCCGATAACCGGGAAAAATGGTTGAAATGGCGGGCCGACCGCATGACCGCATTTTTTATCAAAATCCGGGACCTGATCAGAAGCTATCAGCCTGCCGCCAATGTTTATTTCGACGGTGGAGTTAACGCCAAATCGTTTACGCTGGATAAAAACCTCTCTTATGCCACTAATGAGAAAGAGGGCCTGAGGGAGGTTGGTGTCGACCTTGATTTACTGCGGAAAACGACCGGAATCATGTATGTGCCTGGTTTCGGTTTTAACCGTGCCAAAAGTTATTCGCGTTACACAGATCAGAGTTACTTGAAACCTCTTTTCTCTCCGAAGCATATTGCGCTAGGCGATACATCCGCCAGAGCGTTCCGGTTATCCAACCTGTATTTTGAGGCCCATAGAGCTGCCCCGGTCCGTGAACTTGGATTGACCAAATCGAAAAAATATTCCCATTTTTCTTCGGCTCAGGCGGTGGGGCGCAACGCGCTTGAAAAGCTGTCTATTCCATTGGCTGAACAGGATACCAGTTACCTGATTGAAGGCGGGGCGCAGTATATGTTCCTGCAGGATGACTGGTGCCGCGACTGGCTGGCGGCATTTAAACAACTCCCTGCTCTGCCATTCAAGCGTTCAACAGCTATGAGCGACCCGGTCGCGTTATGGAGCCGTACCTGCGCCGACGGTTTTTATTTCTATCTGGTCAACCGGGAGAATTACCCGGTAAAATGTGAATTGACTTTGACTAACTGCAAATCATTGACTTATCTTGCTTCACAGCGGAAACAGTCGTTGGTAAACGGCAAGTTCGAGATTACCCTGCAGCCATTTGAATTACAGTCATTCCGAACCATGGTCGGAGCCGCGGTAAAAGATACTAAAGCAATCATTCCTGCTGAGAAGTTATCATTGTTGAAATCGCAGATTGCATACTGCGAAAAACTGGTCGCAAGGCTCAAGGACGGCGATCTTAAAGCAGCGGTGCCTGAGGGCGACAAAAAAGCGTTCTTCGATCACCTTGAAAAGAGTGAAGTAGCCTTTGCAAAGCAGCATTACTGGCGTGCCAGGATCGAATTGATGTATCCGGAAATGGTTGCCGTTTTTGAAAACACCGGCAAATTTCCCGAAGGTCAGTATCATCGTAATATGCCGACAAAGCTTGACCTTGCTAAAACCGGCCCCGGGCAGCTTCCGGCAGGAGAAGTATTTACTCCGCAAGCGTTGCTGTCTCATGCCAACGGTAAAGCGAAACTGGTTAAATCGGAATCCTTCAATCCGGATTGGAACGGAGACGATGTCCTGAAAGTTACCGGAGATAAGATAAACTTCAAGTTGAAGCTGGAATGTGACGGACTTTACAAGGTCAATATTGGGATCGTTGGTACTGGCAAAGGCAAGGTTGACTGTAACGTGAACGGCCAATCAGCAGGTGAAAGTCAGGTAGACAAGGTTCCCGGCACATTGTTTGTCCCGGCGCGGTATCTGCCAAAGGGAGAGGTCAGTATTGCTCTTGACGGAACACCCGGATTTGGCGTATACGGAATTATCCTTGAGCCGGTTTATATGCCGGTGACTAACTTCAAATGGAGTACAATCGGGCCGTTCAGGACCTGGTTTAAAAATGTCAATACGACGGTTGATAATGTTAAGAAAGCCATGGATGAACCCGCTGCGGTTGTACCCTTTAACATCGACGGCAAATACACAGGGGAGAATGGGACCGTTACCTGGCAGCTCCCCAATAAACCGTTCTATATCGATAGTGATGATGTTAATTTCGGTATCCGCAACGGTAGTTTGAAGGGGGCTGTATGTTATGCCGCAACTGCGATTAACAGTCCGGAACCGTGCCGGATTAAACTGATGCTTGGCACCGACTGGTGGGCCAATGCTTACCTGAACGGTAAAAAGATAATCAGTCAGCGCGGCAGGTCAGGGGTTGCCAAAGATGGTGCTGAATTTAATTCCCACGACTACACTCCAGCAATTATCGACCTGAAAAAAGGCCGTAATATCCTGATCATAAAAAACCACGGCGGTTCCGCCGCCAACTGGATGAAGGTTATTCTGACCGATACCGGTAAACTGAAAATTTCTACTCCATAAAAATTCAAAAGCCGGACTCAGTAGTTTACTGATCCGGCTTCTTTATTCAGTAATGGTTCAGATCATTCTTAGATCCATTTGTGGAGCCAGAGGGCGTTGGTGTACCCTGCAAAAA
>MDTD01133725.1_pt1 | contig 14263 bp, 11 predicted proteins | sample 811221 | NCBI WGS metagenome assembly MDTD01 (sample SAMN05326646, study PRJNA326480) | marine metagenome | isolation source: seawater | place: Pacific Ocean: South West | collected 2011
CCGATGGCCTGGGCTTTGCCAAGCACCCTGAAATTCACAGACGCAGTTTCCACTTCAAACCCAGCTGCTTTGGCCCCTTCTTCGCTCAAGCCCACAGTGCCGACTTCGGGCATGGTAAAGATGGCGCCCGGCACGGCATTATAAGCCATGACAGCTTTGGTGCCTGTGTCAGACAGCGCATTTTCCGCTGCAACAAGCCCCTCGTGGGAGGCCACATGGGCAAGCATGATCTTGGCAGGTCCCAGGATGTCTCCGATGGCGTAGACGTTATCTGCTGCGGTTTCCATAAATTCATTGGCCGGAATCCAGCCCCGCTCCGTTTGAAGGCCGATATTTTCCAGCCCCAGATCTTCGGAAAGAGGCGTTCTGCCGATGCAAACGGCCATGATCTCGGATTCAAGGGTATCTGTCTTCAGCTTCTTGGGTTTGGGGTTGTCCGTAAAGGGGCTGACGGAAAGAGAAACGCTGACGCCTGCATCACCTGCCTCAGCTTTTGTCACGACAGTGTCGCAGAAAACCTTGATCTTGCGTTTTTTCATTTCCCGCATCAGCAATTTGGAGCAGGATTCATCCACCGACGGCAGGGGTAGCAGCCTGGACATGGCTTCCACAACCGTCACCTGGCATCCCAGGGCGGAAAAGATAAAGGCAAACTCACAACCGATAACGCCGCCGCCCACGATGGTCATGGAGGCAGGAATCCGGTCCAGGCAGAGAATGTCATTGGAAGATACCACCCGCGTGTGGTCAAAGGGGAAATCAAGCACGTTCAGGGGCTTGGTACCGGTGGCAATGATCAGTTTATCGTAATCCACAATGGTTTCCTCGCCCGCGGCATCGGTGACACTGACTTTTCCGGGTCCTGCAATTTTGCCCTTGCCGAAAAGAACGCTGATGCCGTTGGCTTCCATCAGGCCTTCAATTCCTTTTCGCTGGTCCTCCAGGATCTTGTCCTTGCGGGCCATAAGGGCTGTCATATCGGCGGACACGTGGCCTTCGATCTGAATTCCCATCTTGTCCGCCTCCAGACACTTGAGCAGAAGATCGGCTGAATTCTTCATTATCTTAGAAGGGATGCATCCCCAGTTCAGGCAGGTGCCGCCCAAGTTTTCTTTTTCAATCAGGGTTACCCGGGCTCCCAGTGCCGCACCTTTTAACGCCGCCACGTATCCCCCGGGGCCACCGCCGATAATTACAAGCTGTTTGGTCATGTGTCCTCCTATATATAATGTAGGCAGGCATGTTTTGCCCCTGCCTTAATTGGTGAAACCGGCCTGGATCCTGGCATTGTCCCCCAAAACCGATTTAGTTTACACAAATACTTGTAAATTCCGTGATTACCAATTTACCATATACTATTTTCACAAATATTTCCAAAAAAAACTTCTTTTTTCATTAGTTTTCAAAAAATTTATTTGACATTATCACTATTGTAAGGTAATTATCAATCAAATTTAATTAAATTTCATATTTCCAAAATTTTTTAGCTAAAAAAGAGGCGGAATGAAGATCGATCAAACAAACATTGACATCATCAGGGAATTAAAAGAGGGGAAAAAATCCTTTAAGAAAATCGCTGATAAACTTGCCATTACCGAGAATACGGTAAGATCCAGGGTCAACAAGCTGCAGGATGAAGGGGTGCTTGAAATCTGCGGGCTGGTTGACCCTGCCATGTTGCCCGGCCACAGAACGGTTATCATCGGCATCAAGCTGTCCGAGATGAACCTTGTGGACAAGGGCAAAGAAATCAGCAATCTTAAAGGCGTCATTTCGGTATCTGTGGTCACCGGGCGCTATGATCTCATGGTCCTGGTCCTGTTCAAGAAAGGTTTCGGCCTTCTTGAATTCTATACCGAAGAGATTTCCAAGGTTGAAGGAGTCAGCTCGGTTGAGACATTTGTGGTCTACAAATCCTATAACCTGAAAGTTCCCTACATATTTTAACAGCAGTTAACCGTTAAAAAGGGGGGCTGTCATGAACGATAGTCTTAAAAAAACGCCGCTAAACCAGTGGCACAGGAATGCAGGGGCCAACATGGCCGATTTCGGCGGCTTTGACATGCCGCTGTGGTATGATACCGGCGTTAAAAACGAACACTTGGCCGTGTTAAAATCCGCCGGTCTTTTCGACACCAGCCACATGGCCTGCATTACGGTTGAAGGCAACGGCGCCTTTGATCTGATCAACTTTTGCTTTACCCGTGATATTGACAGCCTTGTGCCCGGGCGCTGCGTATACGGGGCCTTTCTGGATGACAAGGGCCACTGTATAGATGATGCCATTGTCTACAGATTTACCGACACCCGGTTTATGGTCTGTGTAAATGCCGGCATGGGCGGAACCATCGCTACCCATCTTTCAGAGCAGAAAGACGGGCGGGATGCGGTTATCACCGACCTTACCGCCAAACTTGCCAAGATCGACATCCAGGGTAAGAATGCCGCAAAAATCCTGTCGGGTTTTCTCAAGGACCCGGACGCCACGTTTGTGCCCATGCCCTACTTCTCTTTTAAAGGGGATGTGGACCCGGACCAGCCGGGCCAGATCTTCCTTGCGGACGGCACCCCCATTCTGCTGTCCAGATCCGGATACACAGGCGAGTTCGGCTTTGAGATTTTCATCGCCCCGGAAAAGGTGGAAGCCCTCTGGAGCGGGCTGCTGGACGCCGGAAAAGATCTGGGATTGACCGCCTGCGGCCTTGGGGCCAGAGATTCTTTGCGCGCAGGTTCCTGTTTGCCCCTGTCCCACCAGGATATCGGGCACTTCCCGTTCATCAACCACCCCTGGGATTTTGCCCTGCCCTACACCGAAGACAAAACCGCATTCACCAAAGACTTCCTCGGTGCGGGCGCACTTCTGGCCGCCGCCGATGCAGACCACACCTATCCGTTTGTGGGCGACTCATTGCGCAAGGTCAACGCCGGAGAAAGCACCGAAGTTCTGGATGAACAAGGAGACACCATCGGCCGGGTACTCACCTGCGCCACCGACATGGCCGTCACCTGGGCAGATGACAAGATCGTCAGCATCAACACCGAAGGCCTGTCCGAAGACGTAAAAGTCAAGGGGCTTGCCTGCGGATTTGTCATGGTCAACAAGGCGCTGCCCATGGGGTCTCGCCTGACCCTGAAAGAGGGAAAACGTTCCATCTCTGTACGGACCATTGAAGATATCCGCCCGGACAGAACCGCCAGAAAGGCAATTAAGAACTTTATATAACCGAAGGTTGGGGGCTTTTTCTCAATGGGAAAGGCCCCGCTCATCATTTAAATCAGGTAAAGGAGGCAATTTATGAAAGCACTGGACGAACTCAACTTCCCCGAAGACGTACGTTACACCAAAGATCACGAATGGGCAAAGGTAGACGGAGACACCGTTACCATCGGCCTGTCCGACTATGCCCAGGATCAGCTGGGTGAAATCGTTTTCGTGGAGCTGCCCGAAGAAGGGGATGATTTTGACCAGGGTGATGAATTTGGTTCTGTTGAATCCGTAAAAGCGGTTTCCGAAATTTATCTGCCCATCGGCGGTGAAATCGTCGCTGTTAACGAAGACCTGGAAGATGCCCCTGAACTGGTCAACAACGACTGCTACGCCGGCGGTTGGCTGGTGAAAATCAAAGCAGCCGACATGGGCGAATTTGACAGTCTCATGGACCAGGGCGCATACCTTGACATGTTGAAAGGATAAACTGCCATGCGCTATTTACCCCATACCAAAGAAGACATCGAACAGATGCTGGCCGTCATCGGCAAGCCGTCGATGGACGATCTCTTCGATACCATACCTGATCAACTCAAAACAAAAGACGGACTGGATCTGCCCGAAGCCCTCTCCGAATGGGACCTCAACGCCCACATGGAAAGCCTGGCCTCAGAAAATATTGCCTGTAAAAACTATACCTGTTTTATCGGTGCCGGTTCCTACGACCACTATATCCCGTCCATCGTTCCCTATCTGATTTCCCGCCAGGAATTCATGACTGCCTACACCCCGTACCAGCCTGAAATCAGCCAGGGAACGCTTCAGGCCATCTATGAATTCCAGACCATGGTCACCGAACTGCTTGGCATGGACATTGCGACCGCATCCCACTACGACTGCGGCACCGCCCTTGCCGAGTGCGCCCTGATCGCCCTGAGAAAAAACAAAAAAGCCAACAAGATTGCCGTATCCTCCCTGGTACACCCCTCCCACCGGGAGATTATCAACACCTACATCGTGCCTGCGGGCTACGAAATGGTTGAGATACCGGCAACATCTGACGGCCTCACGGACCTTTCCGCCTATGAAGCCATGGACGGGGTGGCCGGTGTTGCGGTTCAGTCTCCGAACTTTTTTGGCAACATCGAGAACTTAAGCGCCTTCCGCAAGGCTGCTGACGACAAAAAGAACCTGCTCATCGCCTCTTTTACCGAAGCCATGTCCTGGGGCCTGCTCAAAAATCCCGGCAGCTTCGGGGCCGACCTTGTGGCCGGCGAAGGCCAGAGTCTTGGCATCGCCAAGACTTTCGGCGGTCCGGGTTTAGGCCTTTTGGCAGGCACCAAAAAGATGATGCGCAATCTGCCCGGCCGTCTCATCGGCAAAACCAAAGACGCCAACGGGGATGACGGCTACGTCCTGACCCTGGCCACCCGTGAGCAGCACATCAGAAGGGACAAAGCCTCTTCAAACATCTGCTCCAACAACGGCCTGAACGCCACGACAGCCGCTGTCTACATGGCCACCATCGGCAAGATCGGCATCCGGGAAATCGCCCAGCAGAACCATGACAAGGCGGTTTACCTGAAAAATGCCCTGGTTGCCGCCGGTTTTGAATCCGTATTCAACGGACCGTTCTTCAACGAATTCGTCCTCAAGGCGCCCGAAGGATTTGCCGAAAAACGTGCAGCCCTCATTAAAAACAACTGCATGTTCGCCGGCATCCCCCTGGATGCGTACTACCCTGAAATGAAAGACCACTATCTGTTCTGCGCCACTGAAACCGTTTCCAAGGCAGACATAGATCTTCTGGCCAAGGAGGTGCAATCATGAAACAGCCCGGCACTAAAGGCTTAATTTTCAACGAACCCCAGCTCTGGGAAAAAAGCCGTGACGGCAGATGCGCCATCTCCCTGCCCAAGTCCGATGTGGAAAGAGTGCAAATGGATCCGTCCCTCACCGGTGACGCCCCTGAATTGCCGCAGCTTTCCGAGCTGGACGTGGTCCGTCATTTCACCCGGCTTTCCCAGTGGAACTTCGGCGTGGATTCCGGCATGTACCCCTTAGGGTCCTGCACCATGAAGTACAACCCCAAAACCAACGAGGTTCAGGCCGCCCGGCAAGGATTCGCCGGTGCCCATCCCCTCACCGGGGACGAGTTCTCTCAAGGGGCGCTGCGCCTCATGTACGAACTGGAACAGCTCCTGGGTGAAATTACAGGTTTCCCCGCAGTTACCCTGCAGCCCGCAGCCGGCGCCCACGGCGAGCTGGCCGGTATCCTGATGATCTATGCCTACCATGCAAAACAGGGCAAACAAAGATCCAAGATCCTGATTCCGGATACGGCCCACGGCACCAACCCGGCCTCCGCATCTCTGTGCGGCTACGAGTCCATCAACGTAAAGTCCGGTCCCGACGGCATCCTTGATCCCAAAGTGGTTGAAGAACTCATGGATGAAGACACCGCCGGCATCATGATCACCAACCCCAATACCCTGGGGCTGTTTGAAGAGAACATCAAGGAAGTCTGTGACATCGTACACGCCAAGGGCGGCCTGGTATACGGTGACGGCGCCAACATGAACGCCATCATGGGTATTGCCAAACCAGGAGACCTGGGTGTTGACGTCCTTCACCTGAACCTGCACAAGACCTTTTCCACCCCCCACGGCGGTGGCGGCCCAGGTTCCGGTCCCGTAGCGGTTGTGGACAAACTGATCCCCTTCCTGCCCGTACCGAGAGTCGAACGGGAACTGGATACCTACAAGTTTGTCACCGACTGTCCGGACAGCATCGGACGGATGCACACCTTCTACGGCCACTTCGGCGTAATGATCAAAGCCTATGCCTACATCCTCACCATGGGTGCACAAGGCCTGACCAACGCCTCCAAGTACGCGGTGCTCAATGCCAACTACATCAAGGAAAGCCTAAAAGACACCTTGAACCTGTGCTACGACCGTCCGTGCATGCACGAATGCGTGTTCAACGACAAAAAGCAGCAGGAATACCATATCACCACCATGGACATTGCCAAACGGCTGCTTGACTACGGTTTTCATCCCCCCACGGTTTACTTTCCGCTGGTGGTGGATGCCGCCTTCATGGTCGAGCCCACCGAGACGGAGTCCAAGGAATATATTGACCAGTTCATTGATGCGGTCAAAGCCATTGCCAAGGAAGCTGCCGAGACGCCTGAAAAACTTCAGAAGGCGCCCATGCTCACCAAGGTAACCCGGCTGGACGAAGTTACCGCTGCAAGGAAGCCATGCCTGAGAGGATAACTTCCCATAACACATCAGGCAGCCGGCGCTCGTGTGAATTTCAGGACTTAGGCCTTCTCGAATACACACGGGCGCTGGCCCTCCAGCAGGAAATCCTGGCGTCCAAACTGTCGGACCGGCAGGTGCCGGACCGGCTGCTGTTTGTCCAGCATCCCGCAGTATATACTCTGGGACGGCGCGGCGGCCGGGAAAACCTGGTGGTGTCCGAAGATTTTCTGGCACAAAAGGGCATACGTATCGTCCAGACCGACCGGGGCGGCAACATCACCTACCACGGCCCCGGCCAGGCGGTTCTCTACCCGGTTATCGATCTGGAACGCAACCGCCTTTCCGTCCCCGAATTTGTCGAGGGACTCGAAGAGGTGATGAAACACACCTGCGCCGAATTCGACGTACCGGCCGACCGGGATGAGCGGAACCACGGATTATGGGTGGGCAACAAAAAGATCGGCAGTGTGGGCATCGCCCTGAAAAAAGGGATATCCATCCACGGCCTGGCCCTGAACATAAACCCGGATCTGGCCCCGTTTACCTGGATCAACCCCTGCGGCCTTGCCAACCAGGCCATGTCCTCCATCGCCCTGGAACGCACCCTGCCCCAGCAGACCCTGGAAGCAGAACCCAGCCGGGACGACCGGGCCCAGATGGAGAAAATGATGGACAAGGTAAAAACCTGTTTTGTTAAAAGTTTCTCTGCGGTTTTTGACTGCAGTATTAAACCGTACAATTAAGAAGGAACACCGACATGCAATGCAACGCTGCCTGCAAAACTAAAAAAGATGGCATATCCAAAGGCAAACCGGCCTGGCTGAAGAAGAAACTTCCCCTGGGCGGTGACTACCAGCGGGTGACGCGGCTGCTGTCGGAATCCAAACTCCACACGGTCTGCCAGGAAGCCAACTGCCCCAACATGTTCGAGTGTTTCTCCAAAGACACCTCCACCTTCATGATCCTGGGCTCCCAGTGCACCCGCCACTGCAGGTTCTGCAATGTCACGGCCCTGGACCCCATGCCTGTGGATCCTGAGGAACCCCGCCGGGTGGCTGACGCCTCCAAAACCCTGGGGCTACGGTATGTGGTGGTGACATCGGTGACCCGGGACGATCTGCCCGACGGCGGTGCGGCGCAATTTGCCAAAACCATCCGCGCCATCCGGGAAACCCTGCCGGTAAAGGACGGTAAACCTGCCAGAATCGAAGTGTTGATCCCGGATTTCCAGGGGGATGGTGAGGCGCTGAAAATAGTTGTAGATGCAAATCCGGATGTCCTCAACCATAATGTGGAAACCGTAGCGTCCCAGTATGCGCGGGTTCGCCCCGAAGCCGTCTACCAGCGCTCTTTGGATCTCATTGCCAATGTGAAACGCCTCAATCCGGATATGCTCACCAAATCCGGCATCATGGTGGGCCTGGGGGAAACCCAGGAAGAACTCATCCGGACCATGAAAGATCTCCATGCCCACGGCTGTGATATCCTCACCATCGGCCAGTATCTCCAGCCCACCCGTGAACACCTGCCGGTGTTTACCTTTTACACCCCGGAACAGTTTGAGGACCTGGAAGCCAGGGCCAGGGAAATCGGATTCACGCAGGTGGCCGCCGGCCCCCATGTGAGATCATCGTATAAGGCCCAGGAGTTGTTTGACGCCTGATACAGCCCCCTTTCCTCAAAAATCTGCTTGATTTTGTTCCGGTCCGGTCAAAGGGCTGCACTTGATGATCGTTAAAACGGTCACCATTCAACACGATTTTTCTCGCAGACCCCGAATCCCATGATTGCCAAAACCCACGGAATGCATTAATAGTATCGGGTGAAAAAAATTAGGATAACAATGAACAAGGCGGCACCCGTTCATACAGACATTGAGGAATACCATGACCAGACATCACCTGAGCATTGAAAAAATCGGCGGCACCTCCATGTCACGATTTCCTGAAATCGTTGACAACATCATTCTCAAAGACAAAGATCACACCTACGGCAGGATATATGTGGTATCGGCCTATGCAGGGATTACCAATGATCTGCTTGAACACAAGAAAACCAACCAGCCGGGCATCTATAAATTATTTGAAGACCAGCAAAACTACCCCATTAAAATGATCCGGCTGCAGGAGGCACTCTACAAACTCAACGAGAGCTTCGGAGAGGTCGGCCTTGATGTGAAGACGGCCAATGATTTTATCGGTGACAGGATCGACCAGGCCATAAACATCCTGCGCAGCATGGATAATGTACTGGCCTCGGGTTATGTCAGCCGTGAGGAACTCCTTTTGGCCGCAAGAGAACTTTTGGCCTCTCTGGGGGAAATGCACAGCGCCTTTAACTCCGCCAATATCCTCAAAAACAGGGGATATGACACCACCTTTGTGGATCTCAGCGGGTGGGACGACGGCCGTCAGCTGACCATTGACGAGCGTATCAAAGACAGTTTTACCCCCATTGATCCCTTTTCCACCATCTGTTTTGCCACGGGCTACACCAAAGGAACGGAAGGCATCATGCGGGAATTCGACCGGGGCTACTCCGAGGTCACCTTCTCCAAAGTCGCCGTCTTATTGGGGGCGGATGAGGCCATCATTCACAAGGAGTATCACCTTTGCTCGGGTGATCCCCTGATCATCGGTGAAGACAAGGTCAAACCGGTGTGCAATACCAACTATGATGTGGCGGATCAGTTGGCGGATGTCGGCATGGAGGCCATACATCCCAAGGCATCAAAACCCCTTGAAATCAAGAATATCCCCATCCGGGTAAAAAATGCCTTTGACCCGGATCACCCCGGCACCCTCATTACCAAGGATTTCATTGCCCCGGAATCAAAGGTGGAAATCGTCACCGGCTCCAAGGAGGTCACCTGCATGGAAATCCATGACACCAGAATGGTTGGGGAAGTCGGCTTTGACCTGCGTATCATGCAGATCTTCGATAAATATCACGTCTCTTACATCTCAAAGATGACCAATGCCAACACCATCGACCTGATCATTGAAGAAAAGGACTGCACCCCGCAATTTCTGGCGGAACTCAACGAGGCCATGGAAAAGGTGGTAACAAGCCCTGTGGCCATTGTCTGCGCCATCGGATCAAACATTGCCAAACCCGGAATCATGGCAACCGCGGCCCAGGCCCTTGCCGGCAATGCCATTAATATTCTTGCCGTGTCACAGACAAACAGGCAGACCAACATGCAGTTTATCGTTGAAAGGGACCAGTTCGCCCAGGCCCAGATCGCACTTCACGGCGCATTGTGCGCATAACACCGCTTAAAGAATAAATTCTTTTTTCCACGGGGGACACGAAGGCAGGCATTCTTTGTGTCCCCCGGTTTGCGTCAAAGATGTCATGATGGGCGTCATAATCCTTTGCAAGAAGTTTTATGCGTCCTAACACCGGTTTTTGTCGTATTTGGTATCATAATCGTCGTTTTTGCCACTTTTAATCTGGTCCCGCATGTGTGAACCTATAACACGTTCTAACCCATGACAACGATTGGGTCATAGCCTTTCAGGCAGAAGGCGTTACGTCAAAAAAACCAGGTATGAAAGGGGCGGATATGAAAACCATATACTCGATAAAGTGTGAAGTTGTCGAAAACGAATTTTGCCCATATGTGCAAGGATCCTACATATTCACCAGGTTGACCCCGGAAAATATGTGCGCGGCCACATTTTCAAGCATCTGGCCATTTGCCAATGCCATGCGTCACAGTCCCAAGACCGGATTTGAGGACGCAAACGGATGTGTCACGTTAAACTGTCCGGACGGCTGGGTACAATTCAGGTTGTCCCGGATCTCCCCTGAAAACCAAGGATTGAATGAAACCGGAGAAACGCAATGAAGATTTTCATTCTGGGCTTTGAAAACGCTTTTGCAAGCTCATTAATCGGCCTTATGGATATTTTCCTGCAGGCGAAAGTTTTGGCCGGACAATGCGCGGGGAATACAGCAGGTGAAAGCCCCGTAGTCAGGCTGGTATCCTTGGACGGCAGGGCCCTGCGCTGCCAGAACGGCATCATCTTAAACACCCATTGTGCGGTAAAAGACATCAGCCAGGCGGATCTGTTCATCATCTCTTCCATTCCACATGTGGAAGCCCCCCTGCCCGGGCAGGATTTTATGGTCGATTGGCTCCGGCAAAAACATCTGGGGGGAACCGTCCTTGCCAGCGTCTGTACCGGTGCATTTCTGCTGGCCCTAACAGGCCTTTTAGACGGGAAGGAAGCCACCACCCATTGGTCTGCGGCGGGGGAGTTCCGCGCCATGTTTCCGGCCGTAAGGCTTGCACCTGAAAACCTGATCGTAACCCATGAGAATTTATGCTGCGCTGCAGGTGCGGGTGCTGCAACCGATCTTGCCTATTATTTTTTGGAATCCTATTTTGGCCATTCCGTTGCCGTCCAAACCGCCAAATTTTTTGTCCATGATTTCAGGCGGCAAACCCAGGCCGCCTACGCCACCCTGGATACCAACGCCTGCCATGCCGACCCTCAAATTTTAAAGGCCCAGACGTGGATCGAAACCCATCTGGATGAACCGTTTAACATCAGCGACCTTGCGGATATTGCAGGACTTGGCCGCCGCACATTTGAGCGCCGGTTTAAAGCAGCCCTCGGGGATTCGCCCAAAACCCATATCCAGAAACAAAAAGTGGAGACTGCCAAGAAACTGTTGGAAACCACCAGCCGTTCGTTCAGTGAAATCTCCTACGCATTGGGATACCAGAATCCGGGATCATTCAGAAAGATCTTCACCGAATGGACCGGAATTCTGCCATCCTTTTACAGGAAAACGTTCGGGGCCTATAAGACAGCCCCCCTGCGTCAGCAATAATGCACACCGTTTTAAAAGTCGCTGATCCCAGGTTTATAGGTCTGATCTATCTTGGGCAAGGGCCCTCCACCCAGGGTCGCCTCAAAGGCAAGCAGACGTTTATAGACGGACAACAGTTCAACGATGGTGGTCCAGGAATTGACCAGATACTGAAATGAGTTGCTCACCTGGTTGAACGCGGTGAGTATCTGCTGGAGGATACCAAAGGTGATGGTCCCTGCGGCAATGGTCGGCACCAGGATCAGGTAGACAAATATATTATCGGCCTGCAGGTAAAGGCTGCGGGCCACATTAAAGTACATATAGTGAAAATAAAGGCGGAAATAGTTGCGCCGCACGTTATTGAACAACTGCTTTAACGTCACGGGTTGCGCCCTGAGTTCATCGTCCTCCCCGTAGACCAGTTCCTTGCGATAGGCCGCCTCCACCCGTTGGTTTTTAAATTCCAGTCCCGGCAGCTTGATCCCCACAACGGCAAGCAGCCCCGTGCCAAACAGCGACCAGACGATGGCCGCGGTAAAGAGCGGATACGGGATGGCCCCCACCACCGGCAGTTCGCTTACGTACTGCGAAAGGGACCACAGCACGGGCAGGAAGGCAAACAATGTCATCACCGCATCCACCATGGCAACGCCGAGGCTCTCCATAATGGAGGCAAAGCGCATGGTATCTTCCTGGATACGCTGGGACGCCCCCTCGATATGGCGCAGCTCTTTCCAAAAGCCTGTATAGTATTCGTTCATGGCGGTCCGCCACCGGAAAATATAATGGCTTATGAAAAACCGGGTAAAGACAAACACGCCGATGGCCAGAAAGGCGATCTGGGCAAAAATCAAGATCAGGCTATACATGTCAGAGGCCGGCACGGACGCCTCTGCTGACAGCGCATTCTGAACGGTATCAAAGAACGGCCGCCGCCAGTTGTTGATGGCCACCGAGACCTGTACACTGAAATAGGTGGAAAAAAGGATGCCGGCAGACCCCAAGATTGACCAGAGCTGCCACGGATGGGGGGAAAAAATCATCCAGAAGCCTGCAAAAATAAGTACCGAAACCGTGTAGTAGATATAGAGCAGCAAAAAGGAGTCAGAGACAAAATGGCCCACCCCGATGATGGGGGAGGCCTGGGTGGGTGTAAGATTCAACACAGCCCCCAGATCATTTTTAAATAGATACCAGATGGTAATGGAAAAAATGATCCAGACCAGGAGCAAGGGAAAAAAGAGCCTCGGATTCGGGAAAAATGATTTAAACATAACGTGTCAGCACATGCAGCCTTTCCATGGGAGTTGAGTACAATGGGTGTGGGTTCAGGATTTCATAAACCGGAACATTTTATTTAAAGGGATCAACGCTTTTTCAATAATATCCGGATCCACAAGCACTTCATTGCCGGGGGTGTCAAACACCTTGGATAATCTTTTCAGATCGTTGAGCTGCATCCACGGGCACCTGGCGCAGCTTCGACAGGTGGCGCTTTCACTGGAGGTGGGGGCGATGATCAGTTCCTTGTCCGGTATGGCTTGCTGCATCTTAAAAAAGATACCTTTGTCCGTGGCCACGATAAACCGTTTTTTATCAGAGGTCTTGCAGGCATTGATAATCTGGGAGGTGGAGCCCACAAAATCAGCCAGGTCGATGACAGGTTCCGGAGATTCGGGATGAACCAGGACCGCCGCATCAGGGTGTGCTTTTTTCAACCCCATGAGTTCTTCGTACTTGAATTCGTCATGAACCACGCACTTGCCCTGCCAGGAGATCATATCCGCACCGGTTTCCCTTTGCACATATCGTCCCAAGTGGTGATCCGGCGCCCAGATGATTTTCTGACCGTCCTCGGCCAGATACCCCACCACCTTCACAGCGATACTGGAAGTCACCACCCAGTCGGCCCGGGCCTTTACCGCAGCCGAGGTATTGGCATACACGACAACGGAACGGTCCGGATGGCTGTCACAAAACCGGGTAAACTCTTTTTCAGGGCAACTGATGTCAAGGGAGCAGGTGGCCTCAAGCGTCGGCATCAACACCCGCTTGTCCGGCGTGAGGATCTTTGCGCTTTCCCCCATGAACTTGACTCCGGCCACCACCACGGTTTCGGCCTTATGGTCCCTTCCGAACCGTGCCATTTCAAGTGAATCCCCCACAAAGCCCCCGGTTTCCTCGGCCAGGGACTGCACCTCGTTATCCGTATAATAATGGGCGATCAAAACGGCATTTTCGTCAATCAGCCGCTGTTTAATTTGATCTCGATATGTTTTTCTTTCTTCGGGACTTATAAATCCCGGTAACTCGGGGAAGGGTAAGTGTTGCGGCAGCCGGCCAGGTGCTTTTGTCATGTGTCTGTCCTAAAGGTGTTAAAAGTTTGTTGCATAAACTAACGCTGAATTCATGCGTTGCAAGCGTAAGCTCACCGGATTATAGCAGGAGGCCGATTCTGGTACCAGTTGTTGCCCGTTTTTTTTCAAGATAAGTATTGAAAAACCAAAAAAACATTGACGGGGTAAACCCTTTTTAAAAGTCACATACACCCTTTGGCATCAAAGCATTTGGCTTTTCTATAGATCTCCATGATTCTATAGAGATTAACTGTTTGATCCGCTCCTACAACTATGCATAGAATGCCATTTTTGATGATTTGCAGACTGAGTTGCAGACCCTGAAAGACGAGATTAAAGTGAGTGCAAAAACCATTAAAAGTGTATGCAGGATCTGCTACAACAGTTGCGGAATCCTGGTGGACCTGGAAGATGGAACGCCTGTTCGTATCCGGGGCGATAAACACCATGTGTTAAGCCGAGGGCGACTGTGTGCGAGGGGAAAAGCCGCGCTGAACCTGTTAAATCATCCGGACCGGATCCGCACCCCACAGCTTAAGACCCAAGTTGCCGGAAAGGTTACATGGCGATCCATCTCCTGGGAAGAGGCCTTGGATCGCACG
>MDTD01022100.1_pt1 | contig 14259 bp, 13 predicted proteins | sample 811221 | NCBI WGS metagenome assembly MDTD01 (sample SAMN05326646, study PRJNA326480) | marine metagenome | isolation source: seawater | place: Pacific Ocean: South West | collected 2011
GTGCTTGTTCTTCCTCAAGGGTATAGAGGGTGGAATCAACGCAGTCTTCTTCCAAGTCAATAACCCCCTGCTGAAACCAGCATTGACATAGGTCGGTATCAAAATCTGGTATTTTATCAAAATAGAGTAATGAGTCTTCTAATTTTCTTATTTTGATTTCCATTTCTTGCAAATCTTGCTTAAATTTTCTTGCCTCCTCATACAAGCTTTCAAGTTCATCTAATCTTCTTATAGATATTAATTCTGGGTCTACAGACTCCTCAGTAATTTCTTCTGATTCAATCTCATAGTGTGGCTCTGGGTCCTCTTCCGTTGGCTCTTCAACTGGATATTCTTCCTCGTGCCGGGCTACTGCCATTTCCAAACAATCTGACGTAAGCATTTCCATCAGCTCATCTATCGTTTTATCTGGTGCACATTGGAGCGCTTCTTCTTCACTATTTGCAGCAACTAGGCATTCACATATTTCTGTTTTTGAATCATTTTCAGGTATTTCCCAATCTACTTCGGGTAGAGTAATTCGAGCTAAGGTATCCATAAGAGACATAAGCTCTTTCGCGGATTCACATTGTTCTAATTCTTCTTCAAACGAGCTCGTCTCGCTTTTTCGTCGTTCCCTTTCTATTTCATCACAACGCTCAAATCGAGGTTTCCATATTGCCTCTTTTGAATTCATTATTGAATCCGTAGAAAGTCCTGGATTTTTTTTGACATCGTTAATGATTTCAGTAAATACATCTTTTGCCATATCTGCGCAATCGCAGGGAGTGGTGATTCGTTTTTTATTCCATATATCTTCAGCGGTTCGCTGGTTGGCACAGGACAAAATAAATAAAGAAATAAATAGAGGGTATAGGAAATACTTGTACATCGTCAAATTATTTTCTGCTGGGCAGGATTTTCTTGGATATGGAATATACAAAAATTAACATCCAAACAAAAGCAGAGCTCCTGCCTAGGTAGTCGCCAAACCTTGAAAAGAGAGTTTTTCTGGTCAGCAATTCGGTTTGGGCCAAAATCACATCTTCTTCCCACCATTTAGTTTCTGAGATGACCTCTCCCAAAGGCGAAATCACACCGCTTTTTCCAGTATTGGCTGAACGAACAAGCCACCTTCTGTTTTCTATGGCCCGTAACTTCGAGAAGCTAAAATGTTGCTTATATCCGGGGGTGTCGCCCCACCAGCCGTCATTGGTAATGACACATAAGAGATTGGCTCCTTTTCTACACTGCTCTGCAACAAATTCAGGGTAAATGGATTCATAGCATACAATTGAGGCTATTTTAGCCTTATCTGAACCAAAGGCTTTACTCGTTACAAATATTTTAACACTGTCTTCTTCACCTAATGAGCCCACAGTACCACCGTTGTCAACTGCAAGATTTTCGAGGAAGGGTAGGTATTCGGAGTAGGGTATTTTTTCTGCACCCACGACAAGCTTTGATTTGTGAATGAAGGATTCATTTAGATCTCGATCCATAAAAACCGAAGAGTTATAATATTCAGTATAGCTGCCATCTGGGTTTTTTCTGGATGCTCTCGACTGCTTAGAATCAAAACGTTTCATCGTTGAGGCACCTATCAATAGATCTGTATTCCATTTTTTAACCGCCTGTAGGTACTTGGGATAAATGGAAAGCCGCTTAAATTGATCTTCATAAAAGCTGTAGCTCAATGCAGTTTCTGGAAAAACGACAAGCTCTGTTTTGGGTGTTATTTTTGAATCAGCAAGTTTGAGAAATTGATTTGTTTGTCCATGAGGGCCTCCTGTGAATTTCTCATTATAAGGATCCAGGTTGGGCTGAACGATGACAACTTCATAATCTTGTTTGAATTTATCAATAGAGGCATTCCACATACTCTGGTTAATGAAGGAGATGAGAATGGGTAAAACCAAGGATATCGAACAAAGAATGATGATTTTTCTGATCTCCTTTTGAGCAAAATACCTTTTGATCATGAGAAATAGAAGGAGGTTTACGACAATCACCCAGAGGGTTCCGCCGCTCACACCGGTATATTCATACCATTGAATCCAGCTGGTTCTTACGGAAAAAACGTTGCCCAAAGAAAGCCACGGGTGAGAAAACTCCCAGTTGCTGTGTATGTGTTCAAATCCCAGCCACACAAAGGGAAAAGATAGATAGCCTTTTCGATTTCCCAGGTGTTTTTTGATAAAATGAAAGGATTGAAAAGCCAAACACATCATGCTTGTATTAAAAAGAAAGGCAAATATTCCCCCTCCTGCACTTGCATTGTAAATCCAATAAGAGCTACCTATGTTGTAAATCAGAAAACAAATAAAGGCATGTAAAAAAACAGAACCAGAAGTAAGCTTTGCTTTTTGAGTAGAGTCTTCAACCCAAAGCAATGGAATTAACGCAGTAAACACCAATGGGGTAAGGCTTCCGGAATAGGGAAAGCAAAGCGTTAGCATTAGGCCTGCACCAATAGAGGATAAAAATCGTTGTTGCCGATTTAGCTGCATCATACGCATGTAAAAGTAGGAAACAAAAAAAAGGCCGACAAGAGCCGGCCTTTAAATTTTTACATAGAAACATTATGCTTCTGCTCCTGCTTCAAAAGGAACAACAGAAACAAAAGATCGATTGTTCTTTTTCTTTTTGAATTCTACTAATCCATCTTCAAGTGCATATAATGTATGGTCTTTACCCATACCCACGTTGTTTCCTGGGTGGTGCTGTGTTCCTCTTTGACGAACAATGATGTTTCCTGCAATCGCAGCTTGTCCACCGAATATTTTAACACCTAATCTTTTACTTTGAGATTCACGACCGTTCTTCGAACTACCTACTCCTTTCTTATGTGCCATGTTGTTTTATTTTTCTGCAGCAGCTTTTTTAGCGGCTGGTTTTTTTACTTTAATTCCTTTGATCGAGAGCTCTGTAAATGCCTGACGATGTCCGTTCTTTTTTTTGTATCCTTTTCTTCGTTTCTTTTTGAAAACGATGACTTTATCACCTTTAACGTGATTTAATACTTCCGCGGTGACTTTTGCACCTGCTACAGCCGGGGCGCCAACGTTTACTTTTCCTTTGTCTTCAATCAATAAAACCTTGTCAAAATCTATCTTTGAACCGGCTTCAGCGTCTAGACGATGAACGTAAACCTTTTGGTCTTTTTGCACTTTAAATTGCTGCCCTGCTATCTCTACTATTGCGTACATAACAATCTTTAAATTAAAATATCTTCCAAAATTGGTCTGCAAAGATAATGTTTTATTCTAATGAGTCAAAATAAAGACTCAAATTAATCGAAAACCTTTTTGTCCCTTTTTGAATTCGCAACAAATACGCCTAAAAGTACCATCAGCATTGATATAATTTGATAAGCTGAAATACGCTCCCCGAAGAAAAAACCAATAAAGACTGCTACAATGGGTATGAAATAAGTGACAGAACTCGCAAAAAGTGCAGAAGTATTCTTAATAATGTTATTAAAAAGGAATAAAGCGAAAGCCGTACCGATTATGCCAAGAATGCTGATGGCGATAAAGCTGTTCCAAGCGTTTTCTTTGGATTCAAAAACGCTCCAGGTGTGTTCTGTCATAAATATAGTCAGAGATGGAGGCAGTAAAAGTAGAAATGCAATCGCTGCGATGTCAATTGATTTATAAGAGCTTAGTTTATACCGAATCACGCTCAGGCTGATGGCATAGCACAGTGTGGCAAGAACTACTGCAAAAATATGCTCCCAATCACCATCAAGAGAAACAGATTTTCCGAAATAGAGGAGTGAGATAACCCCTAAACTTCCAATTATAGATCCGAGTATTTGGGAGTAGGTCATTCTAATCTTAAAAAACCCAAATCCAATAAAAATGACAAATATAGGGGTTATACTATTTAGCATCCCTGTAAAACCCGAGGAAATCCCTGTTTCTGCATAGGTAAATAGAAAAGCGGGGAACAGATTCCCACAAAGAGCAACAACTATAAATGGAACGAAGTGTTTTTTGAGACATACTCTCTTGAAAGCACGGATACCAAAGGGAAGAAGTACTAAGCTAGAAAGCAATATGCGCATTGTAGCCACTTGATTGGAGTTGAAAATCATTTCTCCAGAGGAAGCATACATCCCTTTTTTCATGAGAATGAATGAGCTGCCCCAAATTAATGATAAAATAAGCAACAGAATCCAATACTTTCCCGAGATTTTCACTGAACAAAAGTAGGCATATAATTGGGGCTTACAAATTGTTAATAAAAAATAGTTTTCCACTTTTTACCACTTTAGGCTTGTGTTGTTAAATCTATTATTTATAGTGTTTATGTTGGTTTATTGAAACAAAATGACGTAAATTGCGTTATAAGTTTTCAACAATTTGATTTTTGGTGGTAAAAAGTGGTAAAATTCCACTAATTTTAACTAGATATTTTCGTTATGTCAGGATTAGTAGGAGAATTCGAGGTTAAGCTAGACGCTAAGGGCAGGTTTCTGTTCCCTTCGGGTTTGCGTAAACAACTTCCTGCAAATGCCCAGCGAGATTTCATGTTAAATAAGGGGTTCGAGGATTGCTTAACGCTCTATCCGATTTTGGAATGGGAGCGAATGAGTGAGAAGCTTTCTAAAATGAATCTTTTTAAACCAAAAAATCGAATGTTTTATCGTTTATTCCACCAGGGTGCGAAGCACGTTTCTCTTGATAATGCCGGTCGGGCTCTAGTTCCATCAGGGCATTCTGAGCGTGTTGGCCTGGGGCAAGAGGTTATGCTAATAGCCTATAACGATCGAATAGAAATCTGGGACAAATCCAAGTACTTCAATATGATTGAAGAAAACATAACGGACTTTGCTGATTTGGCAAACGAAGTAATGGGCGACTTGGATGACGGACAAGATTAACACATACCACATACCTGTTTTGTGCGATGCTTGCATTGATGGGCTTGACATAAAGCCTGATGGTGTATACGTCGATGTAACCTTTGGGGGTGGGGGTCATTCGAGAGCCATTTTCGAAAAATTGAGTGCAAAAGGTTTTCTTTACGTATTGGATCAAGATGCCGATGCAAAAGCAAATATTTGGAATGCTTCCAATTTTAGCTTTATTCAATCTAACTTCTCGTTTTTATCGAATCAAATGAAGGCCAAGGGAGTCATTGAGGTTGATGGTATTATCGCGGACCTTGGAGTATCTTCGCATCAGTTTGATCAACCTGAACGAGGATTTTCTCTTCGTAATGAAGCTCATTTGGATATGCGAATGAACGCGTCGAGTCAATCAACTGCAGCAGATGTTTTAAATACCTACGATGAGGATGATTTAGTACGCATCTTTCGGAGCTATGGAGAAATTAAAAACGCAAGAAGATTAGCTGCTGAGATTGTGCAGCAAAGAACAGATAGCGATATTCAAACAACAAAGAAACTAATCGACTTGCTATCGGGTCTAGCACCTAAATTCAAAGAGCATAAGTATTACGCGCAGGTATTTCAAGCATTGAGGATAGAGGTTAATAAAGAGCTCGAAGCTCTAGAGTCCTTTTTGGGTCAGGCTTCAGATTTATTAAAGCCAGGCGGTCGTCTTGTAGTTATTTCCTACCACTCCTTAGAGGATCGCATCGTAAAAAATTTCATGAAAAAGGGAAATGTTCAAGGCGATCTTGAAAAAGATTTTTTTGGGAATCCTTTAAAACCACTTACAGAGGTAACCAGAAAACCGGTAGTTCCGGATGAGCTTGAACAAAAGGAAAATACGCGTTCACGCAGCGCCAAATTGAGAATTGCAAAAAAGAATGGGTAACAATAAGCATACCGAAAAAGGGACACAAAAAGTCGTTGGTAAAGGACGGGATTCAAATGCACTGACTCAAATTCTTAATGGAGAGTTTTTGACCAAATCGTTTGTTCTTAATAACCTGTCCTATATTTTCTTTATTCTTCTCTTGCTGATTGTCTTTGTTGCCAAGGGGTATTATGTAAAGCAGCTCAATACGGACATTAGGAACAATCAGAGTGAGCTCAATCAAAATGCAGCAGATTACATAGATTTTAAAACACAACTGGAATCTGAAACAAGAAGATATAAGCTGGTTGAGAGGCTTAAGGAAAGAGAGCTAAAAGAGTCTCTGAATGCTACAAAAGTCATAAGGATAAATAAGAATGAACAATAAAGGAAAAAATTTTCTTTTTTACCGAGCCTACATTATCTATTTCAGTTTTGTACTGATGATGGGGCTGGTCATTTATATGACCTTATCCATTCAGCTATCGGATAAAGAAACCTTGTTTTCTGATACAGATTCTAGAATACCCAAACGAATCGTGGTTGAAAATGCACAGTATGGCGATGTTCTAGATAAAGACATGAATCCGATTGTGACGACGGTTTCTTATTTCGATATTTATATGGATCCTACTGTTGTTGATAGCGATCTGTTTGATGCTAAAGTTTCTGATTTGTCTGAGGCTTTGAGTAATATGTTTAGGGATCGTAGCGCAAGGGAGTATGAAAACAGAATACGAAGCTACAGAGATCGCGGGAAGCGTTATTTGTTGATTCAAAGACAAGTCACTCACGACCAAAGAGAAAGACTTCGTGAATTCCCAATTTTTGACGCAGGCCAAATGAGAGGGGGTCTTATTGATCACGAGGAAACTACTATTCGAAAAAAACCAAAAGGAAAGCTTGCTGAGAGAACTTTGGGGTATTATAAGGAAGACGGAGACAAGATTTATGCTGTTGGTATTGAAGGAGCTTTTCATAAAGATTTGTCTGGAACACCCGGGAAGGTTTATGAGCAAAAACTGGCTACGGGTTGGAAGAAGACAGGGCAGTATGCTGAGCAGTCCGTTTCTGGAGCTGACGTAGTAACAACTATTGACTCTGATATTCAAGAGGTGGTTCATTCCGAGCTTGAAAAGCAACTGATTGATATGGATGCGTCTCACGGTTGCGTAATTGTTATGGAGGTTAAAACAGGATATGTAAGAGCCATTTCAAATCTAAAACGCAATAAAGACAATACTTTCTCGGAATCCTACAATTACGCAATTGGTCGTCTTTCGGCACCAGGTTCAACCTTCAAACTGGCCTCATTAATGGCGGCTTTAGAAGATAAGAAGCTGAAGCTAACTGATATAGTTAATGCCTCTGGGACCTATCGTTTCAAAGGATCTAAAAAACCTTTATATGATTCTAACTATGGTTTTGGTTATGGGGAAATCAGTATTCAAAAAGCTTTTGAAAAGTCGTCTAATGTTTTGGCTCCGACTATAAATGATCTCTATAAGGGTCAGCCATATAAGTTTATTGAACGACTTGAAAAGTTTGGGTTAACTCGGTCCTTAGGGATCAAGCTTGAAGGGGAACCGGAACCAAAAGTTTCAAGACCTGGAACCAAACAGTGGTCTGGAATTTCTATTCCATATATGTCTATTGGCTATGAGCTAGAACAAACACCTCTGCAGACCCTTAATCTTTATAATACCGTTGCCAATAATGGGAAGATGATGCGTCCATTATTTGTTCAAGAAATACGTCATTCGGGTAAAACAATCGAGCGTTTTGAGCCGGTTGTATTGGATAGCAAAATCTGCTCTCAATCCACCATTGATCAAGTTAAAAAGTGTCTTGTCGGTGTTATGAAACGTGGAACAGGATCAGACCTTACGAGTGTGATGTTTAACATTGCAGGTAAGACCGGTACCGTGAAATTAATAGACGCCTCTGGTGAATTCTTAGGACGTAAGGATTCGGAATATCAAGCGTCATTTTGTGGTTATTTTCCGGCTGAGGATCCGCTATACTCTTGTATTGTGGTAATCTACAAGCCAAAGACCCAGATTTATGGCGCAAAGGTTTCAGGTACTGTATTTGCCGCAGTTGCCAATAAAGTTTTTGCTTCAGATTTAAAATATCATGATGCCATCAACGAGGCGGCGGAAAAGTCAGAAAGTTTGCCACTTATTAAAGCAGGTTACAAGTCTGACATATCAAAGTCGCTTAACGAAATGGGTTATGTGCATGAGGTTAGTGATGGTGGAGAGTGGGCTGGTGTGTCAAAATCAGTGAAGACCATTCAGCTAAAGGATCGAGTCATTCGTAAAAATGTAATGCCAAATGTAAAGGGTATGACCGTGAAAGATGCAGTTTATCTTTTAGAATCTATGGGCTATATCGTTGAATTTCGAGGTTATGGAAAGGTTGTTTTGCAATCCGTTCCAGAGGGAGAGGTTATTGAAAAGGGTAGATTAATTCAAATTGTTTTGGAGGATAAATGAGAAAGCTAAAAGACATATTGATAGGACTGGATTTTGAGCTGATTCAAGGGTCAATTGAGCAGGAAGTTACGGCGCTTCATTTTGACTCTAGGAAGGTTTGCGAAGAATCGGTTTTTTTTGCTATTCCTGGTGTATTAGCTGATGGGCATGATTATATTCAGTCAGCTATTGATCAGGGTTGTCGCATCGTAGTTTGTCAGCGAAAAGTAATATTAAATCATGAAGACGTAACTTGTTTAATGGTAAATGATACCTCTGTTGCTTTAGCATTGATTTCCGGAGCTTTTTACCATTACCCCTCAGAAAAACTAGAGTTAGTTGGAATTACTGGTACGAATGGAAAAACAACCACAGCTACATTACTTCATGACTTATACACCGATCTTGGGTATACATGTGGGCTCATATCAACCGTGGTGAACAAGGTTGGTAATCGAGCGATTCAATCTACGCATACCACTCCTAATTCTGTTTCTTTGAATTTGCTGTTAGCAGAAATGCTTGAGCAGGGTTGCACCCATTGTTTTATGGAGGTGAGTTCTCATTCTGTTGTTCAGAATCGTACGCTTGGACTTCGGTTTAAAGGAGGCGTATTTACAAATATCAGTCATGATCATTTGGATTATCACAAGACTTTTGATGAATATATCAAAGCTAAAAAACGGTTTTTTGATGGGCTTTCATCGGATGCATTTGCACTGGTCAATTCAGATGATAAAAATGGTTCTGTAATGCTTCAAAACACAAAAGCAGATCGCTATACATATGCCTTAAAAACACCTTCTGATTTTAAAGCCAAAATTATTGAAAATGAAATCTCTGGACTCATACTTAAAATGGACGGGCTGGAGTTTTATTCTAGGCTCATTGGCCGATTTAATGCTTATAATTTGCTCACAGTTTTTGCGGTCGCTAGGCTGCTGGGTCAAGATAAGTTACAAATATTAAGTGCATTAAGTGATTTAAAATCCGTTGATGGAAGATTTCAGTATGTCAAAGGAGAACAGGGGCCAACTGCGATTGTCGATTATGCCCATACACCAGATGCTTTGGAGAATGTATTATCGACCATAAATAGTATTAAAAAACATCAATCAAAGCTATATACTGTTTTAGGATGTGGGGGTGATCGAGACGCCACGAAACGTCCCTTAATGGCAGCTATCGCCTCTCGTTTGAGTGACCAGATTATACTCACATCTGATAATCCAAGAAATGAAAATCCAGAAGCCATTCTCGAAGACATGAAAAAAGGTTTGAACGATGAACAAAAGAATAAGGCACTATCCATTTCAGATCGACGTGAAGCCATTAAGCTCGCTATAAAATTGGCTGATGTGAAAGATATTGTTTTACTGGCTGGAAAGGGCCATGAAAAATATCAGGAAATCAAAGGAGTAAAGCACGACTTTGACGATTATCAAATTGCAAGTGAATTTTTAAACCAAATCAATAACTAATGCTGTACTATCTTTTTGAGTTTTTAGAAAAATACAATTTCCCGGGAGCCGGATTGTTTAGTTATATTTCATTTAGAGCTGCTCTTGCTTTAATTACTTCCTTGGTGATTTCAATCATTTTTGGAAAGCGAATTATTGCTAGACTTCAGCGGCAACAGATTGGAGAAACAGTTCGTGACCTGGGGCTTGATGGTCAGATGGAAAAGTCGGGAACCCCGACTATGGGAGGCCTAATTATATTAAGTGCTATACTGATTCCAACAATCTTGTTTGCTCGATTGGAGAACATTTATGTCATCACAATGTTGCTGGCCACAGTTTGGTTGGGGCTCATTGGCTTTTTAGATGATTATATCAAGGTTTTTAGGAAGAACAAAGAGGGTTTAAAAGGAAAGTTTAAGGTGATTGGCCAAATTGGTGTTGGTTTAATTGTTGGTTCTGTGTTGTATTTTTCAGATGACGTCGTGATTCATAAGCGTGTTGCCACCGATTATCAGCTTAAAAACAATGAAAAGCTTGTTTCTCATGAGCATCAAGAATTGGATTCAGATCTTGATTATAAGTGGGTTGAGTCAGATGAAATGACGACTACAATACCTTTTGTAAAGGATAATGAATTCAATTATAAATGGTTGCTTGGTGGATCCGGCTCTTACGGTTGGTTGATTTTTATACCTGTGGTCATCTTTATCGTCATCGCTGTTTCAAATGGCGCCAACATGACGGATGGACTTGATGGCTTGGCAACTGGTACTTCGGCCATTGTGGGTATTGCTCTTGCCATACTAGCGTATGTGAGCTCGCATGCCCAGTTCGCCGATTATCTCAATGTCATGTACATCCCATTTGCCGAGGAGCTGGTTATTTTCATTTCCGCTTTTGTGGGTGCCTGTGTAGGATTTTTATGGTTCAACTCTTATCCTGCCCAAGTATTTATGGGTGATACGGGTAGTCTTGCAATAGGAGGGATCATTGCGGTTTTTGCCATTTCTATTCGAAAAGAATTATTGATACCTGTGTTGTGCGGTGTATTTCTGATTGAGAATATTTCTGTACTCATGCAGGTCGGGTATTTCAAATATACAAAGAGAAAATTCGGTGAAGGCCGGCGTATTTTTAAGATGGCTCCACTTCATCATCACTATCAAAAGGCAGGTTTACATGAAGCCAAAATTGTAGCTCGGTTCTGGATTTTAGCTGTTCTTCTTGCTGTAGTCACCATTGTAACCTTGAAAGTCAGATAATGAATATCGAAAACAAATATATAGCTGTTATTGGTGCTGGCGAGAGCGGTGTTGGTGCAGCCCTACTCGCCCAAAAATATGGTGCTCAGGTGTTTGTTTCTGATTTTGGCTCAATCAAAGAAAACCTTCGTTCTGAGCTTTCTGAAAATAGTATTGAGTTTGAAGAGAAGGGGCACTCTACTGATCGGATTTTGAGATCCGATTTGGTCATTAAATCACCGGGAATTCCAAATGAAGCACCAATCATTCAGTCCATCAAAAACAAGGGAATATGGATGCTTTCAGAGATTGAATTTGCTTCTCGTTTTTCTAACGCCAAGACCATATGTATCACAGGAAGTAACGGAAAGACAACCACCACTATGTTAGTTCATCATATCCTTGATAAAGCGGGTTATGATGTGGGTTTTGGTGGAAATATCGGTAAGAGTTTTGCGCGTCAATTGCTTACTACGGATTGTGAATACTATGTGCTCGAATTGAGCTCCTTTCAGCTCGATGACTTGGTCGATTTTCGTGCTGATATTGCTATTCTTTTAAACATTACCCCCGATCATCTAGACCGCTATCAAAATGACATGAGTTTGTATGTCAATTCGAAAATGCGAATCATTAACAATCAGACAAATTCGGACTGGTTCATTTATAATGCTGATGATCCCAATATACGTGCTGCAATGCAAAAAAAAAGTCCGAAAATGAAGCTGGCAAAATTCTCTCTGACCGAAAGTCAAGAGGTGGGAGGGTACTTAAACAAGGAACAATTAATAATCAATATAAAAAATCAATTTACTATGTCCATTCATGATTTAGCTTTAAAGGGTAAGCACAATACCCAAAACTCTCTGGCTGCCGGAATTGCCGCCAGAGTTGTTGAAATCCGCAAGGATATTGTGCGACAAAGCCTTGAGGATTTTGTTAATGTAGAGCACCGTTTGGAGTTTGTCGCCAAGATTAATGGTGTAGAATTTATCAATGATTCTAAGGCAACGAACATCAATTCAACCTGGTTTGCATTAGAAAGCATGGAAAAACCAACCGTGTGGATTGTAGGGGGTGTCGATAAGGGAAATGATTACAACGAATTAATGACTTTAGTTGATGAGAAGGTAAAAGCTATTATTTGTTTAGGTGAAGACAACCATAAAATCAAAGAAGCTTTTGAGTCTAAAGTAGACACTTTGGTTGAAGCAAGAAACGCTGTTGAAGCTGTAGCTTATGCTTACAGGTTGGCTTTAAAGAATGAGTCTGTTTTACTTTCTCCGGCCTGTGCGAGTTTTGATCTTTTTGAAAATTATGAGGATCGAGGAAATCAATTTAAGCAAGCAGTAAGAATGCTATAAGAATGGGGGAGAAGGAATTCAATAAAATCAAGGATGCGATTTCCGTTGCGCAGTCAAGTGGCTCACTGAGTTCAGGTGATACCACACTGCAATCTCATGGAAAGTTTTTGGGAATGGATGCTTTCAGTTGGCATAATCCCAATATTGCAGTTTTGGATAAAACAATTGAATCCTTTCCGTTTCAAACGGTTTGGCTTGGTAATGCCTCTGAAGTCAATCAATATATTGATAAGCATGACAAAGATGGTAGTAAAATAGAACAGTATCTCATTTATGGTGTGCTAAAGGACATGGTAAAAAAACAAGAGCACATTACATATTTTGATAGCGTTTCAAAAGCCATTCAAAATTTAGATGATTTCACCCTGCAACCCGGAATACTTCTATTTACTTCATCAGATTCGGACAGTCCCTATTCTATGAATTATTTTTCATCCTTATTTTCTAAGCTTACATGAGAGCCTATTTTAAATATCTAAAAGGTGATCCAGTCATTTGGGTGATTTCTATTTTGTTGCTCTCATTTTCACTGGTAACCGTATACAGCTTTGTTCCCATCTTAGTTAAGATTGAGGGAGGTTCACCTTTTTATTATTTATTCAAGCATTTTTTATATGTGTTTATTGGTTTTTCAGCAATGTATGTGATTCATCGATTGGATTCAAAATACATATATCAAATCAGTAAATTCTCCTATTATTTGGCGATTGCTTTACTCATATTTACAATGTTTTTTGGAGTCAATGTAAATGGAGCAGACCGTTGGATACGCATTCCGTTTATTGGCTTAACCTTTCAATCTTCCGATTTTGCCAAGCTAGCACTTATTCTTTATATTTCAAGGCTTTTGGTCAAAAAAGAGGGAAAGCTCGACGATTGGAAAGAGGGTGTGCTTCCCCTTATGGCTCCTATTTTAATTATATGTGGTCTAATTCTTAAGGATAATTTATCTACTTCTCTTATGTTATTTACACTTTCATTAATCCTTCTTTTTGTAGGTAAATTTCCTTGGCTCAAGCTAGTCAGTATCATTGGTGGTGGTGTTGCTTTGTTGTTTCTTGTGATTTCTGTACATAAAGGATTTCCAGAGTTCAATCTTTTACCCAGATACGACACTTGGGAAAAACGCATAGAACGAAAAACAGACTCTGATGCTTTCAGCAAAATAGAGAATGCCCAAGCTGATAATGCGGAATTGGCCATATTTAACGGTTCGATTTTTGGCCAAGGTGTGGGTGATGGAAAGCTGAAAGAATATTTGCCGGAGGCCTATGCTGATTTCTATTACGCCAGCTTTGTAGAAGAGTTTGGCACCGTGTCATCAGTACTACTGATTTTTATGTATTTGATTTTATTATTAAGAATTATAAAAGTCGCATTGCGTACAGATAGCCTATTCGAATCTTATGCTTGCTTGGGTATTGGAATACACTTGCTGTCACAAGCTTCGATCAATATGCTTGTTTGTACCGGTATATTCCCTGTAACAGGACAAAATATGCCCTTTTTGGCTATGGGAGGGTCGGCTTTGATTATGGCTTGTATTTCAATTGGTGTTGTTCAATCAATTGCTTACAAAAGTTTGAGAAGAAGTGCTGTGAATAAATCCTTTGACTATGAATAGTGAAAGAAAACACATAGCAAAGGTAATCATATCAGGTGGTGGCACTGGGGGGCATATTTTTCCAGCAATTGCCATCGCTAATGAGATCAAATCAAGAAATCCAAAAGCAGATATATTATTTGTAGGCGCACTAGGTCGAATGGAAATGACAAAGGTTCCTGAAGCTGGATATGAAATCATTGGACTACCTATCTCGGGTCTTCAAAGGAAGCTTACTTTTTCAAACTTTTTACTTCCTTTTAAAATCCTGAAAAGTTTGTTTTTGGCCAGGAGGGTCATTAAAGAGTTTCAACCTGAATTGGTGATTGGAGTTGGGGGATATGCAAGTGGACCAACCTTA
>MDTD01102065.1_pt1 | contig 14258 bp, 8 predicted proteins | sample 811221 | NCBI WGS metagenome assembly MDTD01 (sample SAMN05326646, study PRJNA326480) | marine metagenome | isolation source: seawater | place: Pacific Ocean: South West | collected 2011
ACCTCCCATTCTAGATCTTAGGAACATGTATCCAAACATCAGCAGAAGCATACCGAATAGTAGAGTCAAGATATCTCCGCTTTGGATTGCGACAACTGCGAGGAGGAATGCGATTGCTACGAAACCAATCATCAGCATTTTCTGGCTCTTTTCTCTTTGAATCCTAACTGCTTCTTTCTGGCTCTTGACAATCCTGTCTCCCCTGCCTGCGGGAACTGTTCGAACCCTTGGCTCATTCTCATCGTCATCATTTGGATAACAGAGGATGTCCTCGAGTTTATCCTGGGGTAGTAGTTCTGTCATAGACCTAGCAAGCATCGATTTACCTGTACCTGGGTCGCCAATCATCATCATGTGTCGGCGTTGTTCAGCAGCTTTACGAATAACTACTGAGCCTGCTTCTTGTCCTATTACTTGGTCGACCAGCCTTTCAGGGATTGGTACGTCCTCAGTGGTTTTGAAGTCGATACTTCTAACCCACTCATCTACCGGAGTGTCGTTTAATTCGATAGTCTCTGATGGTTCAGGGCTCCAAACTGTGACCATTACTTCCTCTTCTTCAGAGACTAAATCTGCCTCGTCTGAAGCGGTAGTTTCGGAAACTTCCTCTTCGGTCACAATATACCCTCACACACAGTCCATTTTAGGCGTTTGGCAAACACCGTAGGGGTTTGCTCGCTTAATTTTACAGCATTCACTGCTGGTACTGGTGGCCGTAATACGCCCACTGCTCCATTGTCCAGCCTGCAGGAAGCCCGCCTTCTGGTAGTGGAGGTGCACCTGGAGGCACTTGCTGTACCACAGCAGGCGCCGGAGCGGCAACCGGTTGCTGGAATATCTCTTGAGCTCCTCCATACATTGAGTTTGCAACTGCGTCATTTGCCGGGAGTTGGTTTGCCCAATCTACAACCTGTACTTCATTGCCGCCGTTTCCTCCACGCATGAACATCAGTCCTGCTAGAAGTGCTACGATTACGACACCGATTACGATTAGGACAACTGTCAGGTCGAGTCCCGATTCGCTTGAATCGTCGGTTGTCTGTCCAGACGCTTGTTCTTCACAGGTTGCGAATTCACATGCCTCAGCCTTGTCTGCCTCTAGGCTGTCTAGTTGAGAAACTGCAGATTCGTATTCGGTTGTTCCCTCTTCCATGGCATCAATCTGAGTCTTTAGGGCATCAATCTCTATTTCGAGATCCTTGATGAGTTGGATAACTTCTTCCTCTGTCATTGAGTCAGGTCCCGGTGCATAATCTGTAGCAGTCCACTTAGTTGGACCCTTGAACTCGAATTTCTCTCCGTTTGATGCTTGAGCAACCACGGTCTTTAGTGCTAAGTAGTGGAATTGGCCCATTCCTGTATCGTCGATTTGTCCGTTGACAGGGTCAAAGGTCCAACCAACACTCTTCATTGTGATGTCGTGTTCGAAAACCTCGTTATACATACAATAATCAGGGTTACACATTTGCCAAGTTGAAGAGAAGGATGTGATTGTTACATCGTCCTTATTCAAGAATAGTGTGACTTCTGGCACCTCTGCTACGTAGACATCTCTGACGCTTACGGTTACATCTGCATCAGGGCCTTCTCCAACCAGTAGAGGTAGACTGTCGTAAACGTCTACAACGAGAGTGTAGATGTTAGAGTCGTATCGGTCCTCTGTTTGGATTGTTACAGTTTGTAGGCCCGCAGTTTCCCACATTAGAGTCAATGTGTTGTCGAGGAAACTGACTCTCGCTGCACCTGGTACTGAGTTAGATGCGCTCACAGTTACTTCATTGACGTTGCCATCGACATCTGTCAAGATCTCATTCAGGAAGATGACCTTCTGTGTGTTGACCTTCAGTCTCATGTTCTCAAATTCTGAAAGGTCTAGTCTTGGAGCATCGTTGATAGGCGTGATTGCAATAGTTATGATTTGGTCAGAGTATTGCTCACCGTCACTCGCTCTAATGGTGATTGTTGTTTCACCATTGATGTCTTCATCGCTCGTTGCATAGTTCAAAGTGAATCCGTTAAGGGTGATGTCCAACAGGTCTGGATTGGTGTTGTCGACGATGGCAAGCATCAAGTCTTCTGCCGCTGCAACGTTTCCATTATCATCGGTATCCGACAAGTATGGGAGAAGATATGTGGAAGCAGAAGATGCTTCATCCACATATTGCTTCTCTACACCAGCCCATCGTGGCTGACCATTTTCGATAACGTTGAACAGAAGAGTTCCGAATGCGGTGTCTGTTCCGTCGTTGACTGCGATTTCGATGCCGGATGCTGTTGGCTGACCGGAAACAAATCTAATGCTCTCGAAGTAAACCTCAATCTCTTCAGTTGCAGGGTGCCATGCAACGAAGTTAGGGCTGTTACTTGTGATAACTAACTGGTCAAGGTCGGTTTCAGCATCGTTGATGTTGTCTATGACAGAAACCTTGGTCGAAGTCTGAACCTTGACTGTTGGTACTGGTTCTGCGGTGATAACTGGCATTGCGTTCTTGAGGGTAAATCCTCTTTCTGTGACCTGCCAGTCGCTTGTTTGCATTCTTGAATCGATTGCTCTGACACGGATGTCATAGTCTCCTGCACCCATGTTCATGCTTGGCTTTACCAGATACTGGCGGTGTTCGTTAGATGTTCCTTCTTGGAAGACTTGATCTCCACCGACAATCATGTCGTCGCCAATCCACTGGTCCATTCCAGTTGGTGATACTTCCACATCGAATGTAATGAATGAGGTGTTAACGTCGACACCGTCATTGAAAGTTGCTTTTGCTTCGATTAGGAAGTTATCCCCTCTTTCGATTTGGTTGTTTCCAATAACTTGTGCTTTGCGTGCTACAGGGACTAGGTCGTGAGGAACTACTTCGGTACCTTCGTTATTGGAACCAGACTTGTCAGCTACCAAATTGGAGAGTTCTACTCCGAAAGTTGTTTGGTATGCTGAGGATGGAAGGCTTGTAGTGTCAATCTGTCCATTGAAAGTCTGTGTCGCTCCAGCAGAAGCGAAGTTGCCTAGAGTTTGAGTTGAGCCTACATAGGTCTTGACGTTGTTTGCCTTGTAGAAGAATCTGACATCTCCCCCGTCGGTGTATGCATCTACTCCATTGTTTACGATGGTTGCTTCAACATTCAACACGTCTCCGTTAATGTAACCGCTGGGCGCACTAGGGTTAGTTGCAGTGAATGACTGAACTCCAACATCGATAGTTGGAGCCATGTTTGAATCCGCTGCGGATACAACGTTGCGGTGAGTTGTGTGGTCTCCGTCAAGCAAAGCTGCAACAGTCAAGAAGTTGTCAACAGCTGAATGTCCGCCACCAGCTCGTACAGTTGAGATTGGAACTGACCAAGACTTTGTTACTGAACTGCCAGATGTCAGTGTTACAGATTCAAATCCGTTGTTGTTACCGTTTAGCAACCACTTCTTCCACACGTGGTGTGGATTTGGTGACCCACCGCTGTAAGTTTCAGGAGAAGTCTCTTCAGTTACTGCTGCGTAAATGTAGACAGTCTTGGAACCAGATCCCATGTAAGATGCTGTGATGTCGATGTCCATGTTGTTTCCATTTTGTGATTGGATAACGCTAACTGAGTAATCGTTAGGGTTGTTCATATTGCCGCCGTTCTGGTAGAAACTGTCGTAAGATTGGCCACCGACAGTGTAGTACGTACCGCCAGAAGCATCTCCAAAGACTACAGTTGGGAAACCAGATGGATTGATGTGTTGTCTGCGGTTGATTGGTGAGTCAGAAGGCCAGCCTGTTGATGCAGACTCCCAGAAGGAAATGTAAGTGAAATCCTCAGACTGAGTTCCACCGCCTCCATTCGTACCGTATAGGTTGTCAAGGTTGGTCGAGGATGTCTTACAAGGGCCACACCAGTATGCACCGACGTATTCAGCAAAAACAGGGTGCCCTGGGCTGTTTGCCTGGAATTCTGTAGGTTCTTCCTTCAATTCAGGAGTTGCGTTTTGGTTTTCTGCAATGAGTCCTCCGAATGATGCAAGGATGCTAATTAACATCAATCCAACAATGGAATAGGCAGTCTTACGTGTGGCCGACATAAGAGTCCTTCGAAAAACATGGTATTTGAACATGTGCTCTAAATGTCAACACCCCCTACGGGGGTACGGCTATTTTTTTATGCGAATCTTTCTTCAAACATTCCCCCTCGCACAAGCATGGCAGACTATTCGGTCCTGATGGAAAATGAAGGTCGAATCCACGTGGTTGAAGTTCTAGACGAGATGGTCAAGCACAAGGGCTTGGGTGTGATCAATACCGCAACACTGCTTGAAGGAACCAAGGTAGGGGATGAGGTTTTAGTAGGTCAAAAATATCTTACAATAATGCCGCCAAGATTGCAAGAGTTAATTTCTGGAATGGCAAGAAGAGCGCAAACAATTTCTTCGAAAGACGCGGGGTTCATAATAACAAAATTGGGTGTTGGTCCCGGTGATACAGTACTTGAGGCAGGTTTGGGCTCCGGAGGCTTATCTCTTCACTTAGCCAAGGTCATGGGCAATTCCGGTCATTTGGTTACGGCCGAACCGAGAGAAGAGCATGCTAGTGTTGGATTAGTAAATCTTGGTAGAGCCAGCAAATGCTTTGAGGAATTCCCAAGCCATACTCACTTGGAAGGATTGGTTGAAGATGTCGTACCGGATATGGAATTTGACTGTGTAATCCTTGACATGCCTTCACACAAAGCCGCAATCGAAGCGTGCACACCCAAAATGAAATTCGGGGCAAGGCTAGCATGTTATGCTCCCACTACCTCGCAGCTGGAGTTGTGCTGGAAAACATGCGAAGATGCTGGTCTAACAGTTGAATGGGCTGGAGAGTTGATGGAACGTCAGTGGGGAGTAACTTCGAAAGGAGGAATGCGTCCAGTAAACGGTCCTTTCGGACACACGGCTTTCTTGCTATTTGCACAAAAGCGATAGAAATTACTCTACCACTCTAATCCGTGTTTCACATTGCGGGCACGTAAATCTGAATGGTGGTTCACTTCCTTCTGGTACTCCTAGCCTAGCTTCACAATTGGTGCATGTGACTTTGTTGTACTCGTCGATTCTGACCTCGTTTGGTCCAAGTGGAATCTCTTCCTCGATTTCTTCCTCTTCCTCGATCTGTGCAGGCTTTCTGAAAAGTTTGATGTAAAGCAGCATAATGGCCGCGAGTGCCCAACCTGATGATAGCAATATGATTGAGTTCTTGTTATTCAACTCTAGAATCCCCAAGTCCATACCGTCCGGAGCAAGTTCAGGACCTCCTACTTCCGCACGCAATTCTTGGGAAACATCCCTTACTCTTTGCCCAAGTACTTGGCTTGAAGCGTGAATGGTCAATTTTGCATCAAACCCATCAAGATTCAGCGGTGTAAGCATCAGTTTGAAGTCTTGGCAGCCTTTACTTGCAAGTGAGTATGTAGCGTTAATTCCGGTTTCACCTGCTCGGAAGAATACCCCGTCCATTTGTGGTTCATTCTTTCCAACCAATTCTAGACTACCCTCGACAAACGTGTTAGCTTGATTGCAAATTGTTACTGAAATTGTGTGTTGGTCCACGCTCTCATCGAACACCAAATCATTTTCATCAAATGTAAATGTGATAACTTCTCCACTCCAAGATGGTTCCACACTGTAAGATTCGCTGAAAGTTACAACCATGTCAGACCTAGATGCTGATGTTAATCTAAACTCTAGCACCTTCATTCCAGCTGTCTCATCATCAGGGATTATACAAGACCAAGGGATTGGGCTTGAGGACATACTTGGTCCAAGAGCGATTTCAGCATCCAATAAACCGCAATCTAGGTCAACAGAATTAATTCTCAATGTATCTGTGGATGTTCCAAGATTAGTGATTATGATATTACCATTGATTGTTTCACCTGGCTTTCCGCTGTCCTTATCACTTAGTACAGTGATTTGACCGTTTGCAATTGTTGGAATAATGCTTATTTCAAGTGAATCTGAAACGGTTGAGTCGGTAGCGCTAACGACTGATACAGTCATGTCAAGTCCCGATTCAGGTGCACCGGTTACAACTTCCATGGCGGAGAGAGTGATTGTTCCTGATTCACCCGGGGCAAGGGTTAGTGTTAATTTGTCTACACTGATTGAGAAGAAGTCACTCACTTGGCTATTGTTGATATCTGCAACGAAGGTTTGAGATGATGTGCCAAGATTAGTCACCATCATGGTTAGATTAGATTCACTTACTGGTGAAGCAATTATTCTGTCTGTTCCCGCATCGATTGATACTTCATTCCTGTCAGTAATTTGCAAGTCGAGGGTGATGGATTCGCTAACATACACTGCATCAAAGGTTACTGTGAATGAATTACTTGTGGGCTGCAGGGAACTTGCCGCTGACATCTGAAGTGTAACATCGGTTGATTCACCGGCCAAAAGTGAGACTTCCTCGAGGCCGGATAGAACTGTAATGCCGTTAGGGAGTCCGATGATCGTAGTTGTGAAGTCTAGGTCTCTTGTTCCTTGATTTGATAGGTTTAGAGAAATCGAAGAATCTTCACCAGGCGTTATGATTATTCTGTTGTCCGAAGGCCCACTGATTGAGAACTCTGCGTATTCTCTTACCTGAAATATTCCACTTTCAGTCACTGTTTCAGAGCCACTGTTGGTTGATGACATGCTGAAATTTAGCGTGATATCTCCAACAATTGATGAATCGATAGTAACTCCAACAACGATGTATTGTGACTCTCCCCTCTGTAGAGTAACAGGTTCCGGATTTGTGAATGTAATTCCCTCAGAATCGATACCCACTAGTGAGATTGTGTCCTCTTCAGTTCCGTTATTTGTGACTGCCACATTGAAAGTTTCTTCTGTTTCCACATCGAGGGTTATCATTGATGGAAGAACCATCGATAGACCCCATTCTTCACCGACGTAAACTGAAAACTCGTATGCTTCAGTAATAGAAGAATCATGGTCCAAAACACCGCTAATTCTGACCTTGCATTCATCATTGACGTGAGTATTTACACCTGCAGTAACATCGACCTCGATTTGGTAAACTTGTCCATCCATAATGTTGCTCTGTAATTCTGATAATTCAGATGAACAATCTCCCACAACAACAGTAGATGTCCAGGTCCAATTACCTTCAGAACTTGACAGGCTTGTTATCTCAAGTTCGGTTGTAGAACTTTCACCGGGTAGCAAAACTCCCAGGTTTGTGTGAGAGAGAGATAAGTCGTGAGTTGCACTAATGTTGACCACAAGTGTTGTGTTAACCGAGAAATTACCAAGAGAGCTTGCGGCAAACAATTTGAATCCGTAGTATCCGGGTGCAGCATTTGAAGGAGTCGAAATAATCAGATTAGCAGTTCTAGTTTCTCCCGGACTCATTACTTCGATTAGATCATCGACAAACCTTACTTCCCATTCATTTGGTATCGAGCGAGAGAATACACCAGTGCTTCCATTTCCAGTGCTGTTGCCGCTGGTGTTGTTTCCACTAGTATTGTTGCCTGAACTATTGTTGCCTGAACTATTGTTGCCTGAACTATTGTTACCGCCGGTGTTGTTACCGCCGGTATTGTTACCGCCGGTGTTGTTACCGCCAGTGTTGTTACCGCCAGTGTTGTTACCACCGGTGTTGTTTCCAGAGTTGTTATTTCCTCCACTCGTCCAATTTGACCAAAAAGCGACCAAATCAGGACTTTGGTCTACAGACAACAGGATAGTGTCATCGACATTTCCGTCGTTTGTCACAGAGATTGACAAATTCACATCATCGCCTGGTGTGATGTTAACTAGTCCATTATCTCCGGCTGAAGTGGCATCGATGGAAGGAAGATATCTCGGTAGAACCGATAACTGAACATCGATCATGCTAGACACGTTAGCATCTGGTTCTGTCACCGTGATTGTCAAAGTTCCAGAGTTGCTTGGTAATGCAGAGGTAGACAATCTGATTGCAATACTAGTGGTGGCACTCAGAGTCGGGATTACTCCGCTGACGTTCGAATCGGCGGGAATAACCTCCCAAACGCTGTCAAAACCTGAGACGGATATGTTGTAGGATTCTATTGTTGAGCCATTATTATCAATTGTAAGTGTGATATTTGTCGCTTCACCCGGGGACAAAATAACGTGACTTACATCGGTTGACAACCCGATAGAGGGGTGTGCGCTTGCCATTGGAACTAGAGGTGCAATGGCCATTATCATGACCAAAACTAGTGCGTTAACCCTGCGCGTCATGTGTTATGCGACTCAATACTGACTTTTCATCCAATCGGCCCTAAGGGCCGAGGCAAGTTAGTTTCGAAGTGCGGATAATTTAGCCTCATCCAATTTTTCCCAAGGGAATTCTCCTTCGACGCCAGGTGTTCTGCCAAAGTGGCCTCCTGCAGCTGTGACCGAGTAAATTGGACGTAGCAAATCCAATTCGTTGGAAATGGATTTGGGTGTAAAGTCAAAAATTGAATTAACTTTAGCTGTTAATTCTGTATCAGACAAACTTGAAGTTCCAAAAGATTCTGCTCTGACGCTGACTGGTTTTGCTACTCCTATCACGTAAGCGAGTTGGATTTCGCACTTTGACGCTAGGCCGGCAGCGACCACGTGTTTTGCAGCCCATCTTGATGCGTATGCTGCAGACCTATCGACCTTTGATGGATCCTTTCCTGAGAAAGCACCTCCGCCATGTCGGCCCATGCCTCCATATGTATCAACGATTATTTTGCGGCCTGTTACGCCAGCGTCTGCATATGGACCACCAGGGTCAGCGAACCTTCCAGTTCCGTTGACAACCAAATTGTATGGTTCTTGAATTAGAGAAGCAGGGATGCAATGTTCAACCACGTGCTTTGTGATTTCACTTCGAACAAATTCAAGTTCTTCTTCCTCAGAACCACCGAACTGTTCTTTCAGATGCTTGTCATGCTGAATTGCGATGACTATAGTGTGAACACGACTCGGTTTTCCATTTTCGTACTCAATGGTAACCTGACTTTTCGCATCTGGTCGTGCCCAAGGCAGCGTTCCATCTTTGCGAGCATTTGTCATTCTGCGGGTTAGGCGCTGGGAAAGAGCTGCTGCTAGAGGGAAATATCTGCCGCTTAATTCCGGGAATCCTTCAGTTTCAGTACAGGCATATCCGAACATGATTCCTTGGTCACCTGCACCTTGTTCTGATTTGTTAACGCCTTGGGAAATATTCGCTGCTTGTGCCGTGATTCTCAGAATAACTTCACATCTATTTTCCGATGTTGAATCGAACCCGATTTCGTGTGAATCATAGCCAATTTCTGCTGCTGTTCTCCTGGCAATTCCTTCATAGTCAGGATGCTCTCCAGCAAGTGTAACTTCTCCAGCGAGTAGGATAATCCCCTTTTCAGGTCCACCTTTGACACTTGTTTCTACTGCGACTCTTGCGTTTTTGTCAACTGCAAGGCACGCATCAACAATCGCATCGCTAATTGCATCGCACAATTTGTCAGGATGGCCCGATGCTACGCTTTCGGAGGAAAATAGTTCCTCAGTCATATTTAAACCGCCGAGATTTGTGTATATGAATACTATGTTTTACCCAGCGATGACTTCATGATAGAATGTCTCACGCATCCACACATGGCGAGAGACACAGTCTGGCATCCCACCTCTTTCAGAACGCACACTTTGGGCCAAATTCAGAATGATGGTGCTGATTTAGTCGGTAGTGAAGTGAAAGTTTGTGGCTACATGGAAGCAAATAGAGGCAAAGGTAAGATTTGTTTCATGGACATCCGTGACGGAACAGGTCGTGTACAAGTATTCCTAAAAGAAGGCGCTGTAAGCGACGAAGAACTTGCAACTGCACAGGGATTATCACGTGAATCAACAGTCCAAATTGTCGGAGAAGTCGCACAAAAGAGGCCTCCAAAAGTGGCAGAAGGCGAGCCAACACCTCCACCTTCATACGAAGTGGTTGCCTCAAAATTCACAGTTCTTGCTCAGGCTGATACTCCACTCCCACTTGGTGTTACAGATACGGTTTCAATCGGTCTTGACACCAGGTTGGACAACAGATTCCTCGACCTAAGAAGAGCTCACGTAAACGCAATGTTCACTCTTAGGGCAAGAGTTTTGCAATATGGCAGAGAACACCTCATAACTGAGGGATTCAAAGAGATTAACTCACCGAAAATCATCGCTTCTGCATCTGAAGGTGGAACCAACTTATTCCCTATGATGTATTTCGATACGCCTGCATTCTTGTCACAATCTCCTCAATTGTACAAGCAATTGAGCGTGCTTGGTGGAATGGAAAGAGTGTTCGAAATTGGACCAGCTTTCCGTGCCGAGAAGCACGATACATACCGTCATCTGAATGAGTTTATTTCATTCGATATTGAAGGTGCTTGGATGAACGATGATGACGTTATGGCAGTTCAAGAGAGAATGATTCATCACATTTGGAAGATGGTTGCAGAAAATGACCAAGAACACATCGACACTATCAACCAATATAGAGAGAGTCAAGGCGAGGAACCGATTACTGTGGATGTTCCAAGTCTTCCATTCCCACGAATAGAATATTGTGATGCGATCAAGATGATTCAAGACGCAGGAGTAGAAATCTCGTGGGGAGACGACATTGAATCATCCCACTGTGACATAATCGCTGAGAAATATCCAGGCTTCCACTTTTTGCCACGCTGGCCAATGTCGATGAAGCCGTTTTACATCCACCACATCCCAGGAGAAATGGGTTCCACTGGTGAACAACTTTCACGCGGGTTCGATTTGAACTATGGACGTGACGAGATGACAAGCGGTGGCCAAAGAGAACACAATGTCGATGTCTTGGAGCAAAACCTCCGCAACATGGAACTCGACCCTGCAGATTTCGCATTCTACACAGATGGATTCCGCTACGGAGCACCACCTCACGCTGGTTGGGGGTTAGGCGTAGCAAGATTGTTGATGGTCCTCACAGGTTCAAGAAACGTCAGAGAAACTGTGCTGTTCCCAAGAGACAGAAGCAGAGTAACGCCTTGAGTTGGTTAATTTGCCTGTCGACCGCATGCAGTGGGGAGCAGAGGATTGGCAATTTGCGGATTTGTATATGCCGGATGAGCCATCTCCATACCAGAAGGATGAGGGTGTGCCGTGTGTCATGTTAATTCACGGTGGATTTTGGAGAAAGAAGTTCACACTCGATTTGATGGCGCCGATTGCTGAGGATCTAGCAGAGCGTGGAATCGCAGCATGGAACATCGAATACCGTGGTTGGGAGCCTGGTGATGAAGGTGTATGGATGGATACACTCTCAGACGTTATGAGAGCGTGGGGTCAACTGGCTCTATTACCCGGCATTGACATCGTGCGCTCTATGATACTAGGACATTCAGCTGGTGGTCACATGGCACTGATGATGGCAGCGGTTGCTGAAAGGAAACCTTGGCTTTCTATCGCACAATCCCCGATCGCAGATATCGTTGCAGCAGACCACGCTAAGTTATCCGATGGAGGAGACGCTGTCAGGCGATGGATGGGTTGTCCACCAGAAGGAAATGAGGATACTTGGCGCAGGGTTAATCCAGTTGACAATCCTCCAAAGTCATCTGTAGTTGTAATGCACGGTAAATCCGATGCCGATGTCCCTTGGACTCAATCAGAATCTTACGTAAGAGCGATGAAAGCGAAAGGAGTTGAAATTCAGAAGGTTTGGTTACCGGGTGACCATTATTCGATAATTGATGTTGCTAGCGATGATTGGTTAACACAAATCGAGACGATAACAGATTGGTTGTAAGGTTCAAATCCCTGCTACCGTTGGGCTAGGTATGGACTGGCTAGGTAGTGACTTTCCGTTTAGTTCGAGTGCTCTTGAAGGTAAGCATGCAATTGTGTGCGGAGCCTCAAAAGGAATCGGAGCAGCGACTGCAAAAATGCTTGCAAAAGCAGGGGCTAAAGTTACCGCGGTCAGTAGGAATCCGCACGACCTTGTTGGTGAACTTGAGGGTGACGGACATACTGGAATTAGCCTAGATTTAGAGGATAAAGATGCAATTGACAAATTCATTTCTACAATTGGAGAATGCCACATACTAATCAACAATGCTGCAGGCCCTCCAGGCGGTCCTTTGCTTGATAATGAAGTGGAAGATTTTGAGGCTCCATTCCGTCGCCATCTACACGCATCCCACACTCTTGTGAGAGGGCTTGTTCCAAAGATGGAAGCGGCAGGAATGGGTAGGATTGTCAATATTATTTCGACATCGGTTAGGGAACCAATTCCAAATATCGGGTTGTCAAATACTCTCAGAGGTGCAATGGCATCTTGGGCAAAATCTCTATCCCGTGAATTGCCAACTTGCATTACAATCAACAACGTTCTGCCCGGATTTACAGACACAGATCGATTGGGTTCACTTGCTTCATCTATTAATGCAAAGACTGGGAAAAGTATCGAGGAAATCCATGCGGGATGGATGTCTCAAGTACCGATTGAGAGATTGATTAATCCACTTGAGACCGGCGCTGCAATCGCTTACCTGTGCATGCCGATTTCGGGAGGAATACGTGGTGTTTCTCTTGCTGTCGATGGTGGCAGAATGCGCTCTATTTGAGGTGATTTTTTGACTGAGATGACTCCATCACAAGCAGAAGAATTACTGGATATGTTTGCAGATGGCAAACTTATTGATTCGGTAAATACGAGTCTTGCATTACATCTAGTCGAACTTGCCAGAGAAATGGGAAGGGATGCTCTTGTTGCAAGGCTTCTCGACCACGCAGCTAAAGTTTCGACTTCACCCGAAGACCAGGGCTGGTGTCAATTTGAGCTGATGAAGCACAAAGGTGCAAGCAAGGATGAGATGATTGGGTTAGGAGTTGCTTCCGAAAAAGAGGGGCTTCCTGGACTAGCAGCAGGAATTTTCCACCACGTTTCTCTGGTTAGCCTAGGTGGAGAAGATGCTAGCCTTTTTGCAAATAGGTCGATGAGGCTGAGGGAAGAAGCAGATGACTTGGAGGGAATGATCTATGGTCATGCATTACTTGCTCACATTGCGAAATCCGAGGGGGACTTTGAGAAGAGTCAAATCCATCTGCAAAAGAGGTTGGACATAATTCCTGAAACTGAAAAGTTTGAGCGAATGGAAGCCTTGGCAGACCTCGCACATTCATATTCCTCTCTTGGAGAATTAGAGCAAGCGCAGAATTTGCTAATCGATTCCCTTGAAATAGCAACAGAGTTGAAGGAATTGTCCGGTATTTTGGTTGCTAGATGGGGTCTTGCAGACCTAGCTGAGATTTCTAACCAGCCCGACGAGGCTATGGTCCAATTGTCCGATATCATGACCGTATTCATGGAAGAAGGAGCAGTAGTTCCCGAACCGGTTAGAGAGAGAATCTCGAAACTGACCTCGCAACAGTGATGTTGATACATCGAGCCCCTCTCCCTTGGGGAGAGGGATTGTATGGAGTTCGACATATTCTTCTCGATATCACAGACTCCAGACCACAACGGATTCACTCCAAGTGAATCGGAAATGTTCAACAATTACTACGAGCAATTAGACGCAGCAGACCGTTTAGGATTCGGAGTTGCTTGGATAGCACAGGCGCATTTGTCGACAGAAACTCAACAAATGAATTCCAAACCTGTGGTACCTCACTGGAAAGGAGAGGTTGGCCTTTGTACCGATTTCTGTCAACTGGCAATGGAATCCTTCAGACGAACAAAGAATATCGATGTTGGCTCTGCAGTCGTAAGCATACTTGCCAGCGGTGGGCCAATCGCTCAGGCTGAGAGAATAGCCAACACTGTTCAATTTCTTTCACACATGGATTCAACTCGAAAACTGCATGTCGGTTTCAGTGCTGGAAGATTCGAGTTCATGGCTAGACCTTACGGAATAGTACCTCGCAACTCAGTCGAAGAAGCATCTTGGCCAGCACTCAGAGGACAAATCTTCATGGAGGCTAGCGAGATATTCCTGCGCTTATTGAGTGGTGAAACCATTCATTCTAACGACATACGCGAGACCGTCCTAACCAGAGAGAATTTCCGCTCCGATGACGACTGGCTCGCAGTTCAAAACGCTGCAGGAAGTGATTCAGACGGAATCTCCATAGATAGAAGATACCAATTTGAAGAGATATCAATAGTACCAAAAACATGGCCTAGAAGCCAACTGGAGTTAATCGCAGGAACCCACGACCCTCGGGCTCAAGAGTATGTAAACAAGTTCATGCCGGTCAAGGTATTCAATCTATCAATTACTTCACCTGAAATTAT
>MDTD01044848.1_pt1 | contig 14256 bp, 13 predicted proteins | sample 811221 | NCBI WGS metagenome assembly MDTD01 (sample SAMN05326646, study PRJNA326480) | marine metagenome | isolation source: seawater | place: Pacific Ocean: South West | collected 2011
AGCAGACGGCGGGCCTTGTCCAGGTTGACGTTGTCGGGCCAGGAGTTTAAGGGGGCGAACCGCTGGGAGCCGGAACCGCCCCCCCCCCGGCCGTCGGCGGTACGATATGTGCCGGCGCTGTGCCAGGCCATGCGGATAAAAAGCGGGCCGTAATGGCCGTAGTCCGCCGGCCAATAGTCCTTGGAATCGGTCATCAGGGCAAAGAGATCTTTTTTCACGGCGGCAAGATCCAGGGTTTTGAAGGCTTCCGCGTAGTTGAAGTCCTTGTCCATGGGGTTGCCCTTGCAGGGGTGCTGATGGAGAATTTTAAGGTTGAGCTGGTTGGGCCACCAGTCTTTGTTTGAGGTGCCTTTGGATGCGGATTGGCCGTGTGCGCCGCCTGTTACCGGGCACTTGCTTTGATTATCGGACATGTTACCCTCCTTTGATATTGGATTTAAGAAGTACGTATTAAATGCTAACCTCTTTCCCGGCACAACGATCGCTTTTTTTGATATTTCTGACCGCCGGGAAGGTGATTTGATATTCGTGTCTCGTGCGAAGCTAAAAAGATGCGGATGGGGGTAAGGCATGTTTGCGTTGTATCGACTGCTCCCATCCGGGAACTCCAACTCAAGAATGTCACCAACCGCTTTAATCCATACAATATTTTGGTTCATTGTGAAAGCTCTTTAAAGAATCATTGTTAATGATAATGATTTGCAATTAATATTATTTATCTTTTAATCTGATGTCAACCGTTGAATTGAGCGCCTAAGGGTAAAACAAGCGGTTGCAGCCAAAAGCACTGAAAAATCCATTGAAAAAAAACCGGGCAATGGTAGAGTAGTAGGGTAGCCGGCTAAATCTTAATACGACCTTGCCTTGAAAAAGCCGGCCGAGCCATTACAATGTAAAAAGATGTTCCAAACGCACATGAGATTGCCCGATTTCTTGTACGGGCAGCAGTTCAAGAATCAAAGATGAAAAATATAGAAAGGAGACCATTCATGGCGACGACGAATTTAGGTGGAAATCCGGTTCAACTGGCGGGGGAATTTCCGGGTAAGGGTGCCCAGGTTAAAAATTTTACTGGGGTGCAACAGGATCTGTCCGACTGTAATCTCGACGACCTCAAGGGAAAACGCGTGGTACTCAACATTTTCCCAAGCATTGATACCCCGGTGTGTGCCACCTCCGTCAGAAAGTTCAACGAGCAGGCCGCTTCCCTGGACAATACTGTTGTGGTTTGCGTGTCTGGGGATTTGCCCTTTGCCCATGCACGGTTCTGCGGAGCCGAAGGTATCGAAAACGTGATTACGGCCTCGGTGTTCCGGAATCCGGAATTCGGCAAGGACTATGGCGTGGGTATTCTGGACGGGCCGCTGGCGGGGCTGACCGCCCGGGCCGTGGTGGTGGTGGACGAGGATAGAAAAGTGGTTCACAGCCAGCTTGTACCGGAAATCAAGGATGAACCCGATTACCAGGCCGCCCTTGACGCCCTGGCATAATCCGTTACGAATCATCTGTGGAGAATTCACATGGGTAAAGTGATGAAGTGGGGCGGCATCGCCCTGGGTGCAGTGGTAGTCCTCATCGTCGGGGCGGTTGTTCTCGTCCCCATGTTCGTGGACGTTCAGAAGTACAAACCTGAAATTGAAGCCCTGGTAACCAAGCAGACCGGCAGGACCTTCAGCATGGGAGATGATATCAAGCTGTCCGTTTTCCCATGGGTGGGGGTGCAGTTGTCCGATCTTGCCCTGGGCAACGCCGACGGCTTTGACGGTGGTGATATGATTTCCGTCAAACGGTTCGAGGTCCGATTAAAGGTCATGCCTCTGCTATCCCGTGAGATCCAGGTGGACACCTTTCTTATGGATTCTCCGCAGATCCGGCTGGTGAAAAATAAGGCGGGCAAGGGTAACTGGGAGAATATCGGCCCTGCCGGGACCGCAAAAGCCAAGGCCGCGGACAAGAAAACCCAGGGGACACCCGCCGAAGGGGGGATGCCCATCTCCTCACTGATGGTGGGAACTTTTTCCATCACCGGCGGCAAGCTTGCTTTCAACGACAAGGCCGCCGGCAGCCTGACGGAAATAGCCGATCTTAACCTGGACCTCAAGGATATCAGCCTGGACAAACCGGTGACGGTTGATTTCAGTGCGAAGCTTAACGGCAAACCCCTCTCCCTGGCCGGTACTGCGGGACCCATCGGCGCAGAACCCGGCAAAAGCGATATCAGCCTGGATCTCGTGGTGAAGGCCCTGGATGCCCTTGATTTAAGCCTTAAAGGAAAGCTCATCCAGCCGGCCACCGCCCAGAAATTTGACCTGGCCGTTGACCTGGCGCCGTTTTCACCCAGAAAGCTGTTCGAGGCACTGGGACAGCCCTTTCCTGTGGATACAACGGATCCCGCCGTCTTGAACAAGGTGGCGCTCAAAGCCGGGATAAAAGGGGATGCCCGGGCAGTTGCGGTTTCCGGGGGCAGCATGACTTTAGATGATTCTACCCTGACATTTACTGCCAGCGCCAAAGACTTTCACAAGCCGGCCCTGACATTTGACCTGAACCTGGATGCCATTGATGCGGACCGGTACCTGCCGCCCGGAGCCCAGGGGCAAAAGACGCAAAGTGGCAAACAGGCGCAGCCCTCAGGGAAAACAGCCAAGACGGATTACGGTCCCCTGAGAAAAATGGTGCTGGACGGCAAGGCTGTCATCGGCAATCTTAAGGTGGCCAATATGAAGATGGCCAACGTCACTGTCCATCTTAAGGGGAAGAACGGGGTATTCGATCTGGATCCCTTTTCCATGGATCTCTACCAGGGAACGGCCGGGGTAAAGGCACAGGTGGATGTGCGCAAAAACACACCCGTGACCGCCGTTACCATGAAACTGGCCGGCATCCAGGCCGGTCCCATGATAAAGGATGCCGCAGCCAAAGAAGTCATCGAAGGCACCCTGGCAGCTGATGCCGGCCTGACCATGACCGGGGATACCCCGGAACTCATCAAAAAGACCCTGGGCGGCAAAGGAGAACTGACCTTTACGGACGGGGCCATTGTGGGCATTGATATTGCCGGAACCATACGAAACGCCACCTCCGGCCTGGGCATGACGGAAAAACCTGCGGAAAAGCCCAGAACGGATTTTGCCGAGCTTAAAATTCCCTACACCGCGGACAATGGTGTCGTGTCCATCCCAGCAGCCAGCCTGATATCCCCCTTGTTGCGGCTGGGAGCCAAGGGCCAGACCAACCTGGCAAAAGAAGACCTGGATTTCAGGGTGGACCCCAAGCTGGTGGCCACCCTGAAAGGGCAAGGGGATACCAAGAGCCGCTCAGGTCTGCTCATTCCCTTGCTGATCACCGGTACCTATGCCCAGCCCAAGATCCGGCCGGATCTGAAGGCCATGGTGGGCAAGCAGTTGCCCACGGACAAAGAAGGGCTGAAAACCCTGCTTCAGGGCGGTGGTTCGGAAACAACCGATGGCAAGCAGGAGTCGGTTGAGGAAAAGGCCAAAGGGCTGATCAAGGGACTGTTCAATTAGGGGGAACCATGAAAAAACAATTGTTACGATGGGCAGGCCTGTTGGCAGCAGCGGTATTGATGTGGAATCCTGTACCGTTGGCCCAGGCAGGTACCGACTGGCTTAACCAGGGAACCAAACTGCTGGATTCCATGAACAGCGGCGGCGGTAGCGGTACAACAGGGTCTGTTACCGGCCTGTCCACGACGGAGATCACGGCCGGGCTGAAGCAGGCATTGGAGAAGGGGGCGGTGGCTGTGGTCAACCAGTTGAGCGCCCAAAACGGCTTCAACCTGGACAGCAATATCCACATTCCCCTGCCGGACAGCCTGGCCTCGGTGAAGTCGCTTCTCAGCAGTGCCGGCTTCGGCGGGTTGGCAGATGATGTGGAGCTGAAGCTGAACCGGGCGGCGGAAGCGGCAACCCCCAAAGCAAAATCCCTTTTTCTGGACGCCATCACCCAGATGTCGTTTGACGATGCAAAGTCCATCCTGAACGGGGCGGATGATGCGGCCACCCGGTATTTCAAAGAGAAAATGTCCCCTGGGCTTACGGCAGCCATGACGCCGGTGGTGGATAACACCCTGGCCCAGGTGGGGGCGGTTCAGGCCTATGATACCATGATCGGGCAGTACAAAGGCCTGCCCTTTGTGCCGGATGTAAAGGCGAACCTGACCGCCCATACGGTGCAGAAGGCCATGGACGGGATATTCTACTACCTGGCCCGGGAGGAGAAGGCCATCCGGCAGGACCCGGCCAAGCGGACCACGCAATTGCTGCAGAAGGTGTTTAAATAATCAAACTTGGAAGGTGCTGATGGTTGAATTCGCTTTTTTGGGAGCGGCCGGTGAGGTGACCGGCTCCATGCACGTACTGGATACCGGGGATGACAAGATTTTACTGGACTGCGGGATGTTTCAGGGGCGGCGCAAGGACGCCCATGACAAAAACAGGCGCTTTCCCCTGGCACCTGAAAAGATTTCCTCCATGGTGCTCAGCCACGCCCATATCGATCACTCGGGCAGAATCCCCATGCTCACCCGCCAGGGATTCACAGGGCGTATCATCACCACAAGACCCACCCGGGATGCCCTGGATTATATGCTGCTGGACTCCGGTCATATCCAGGAATCCGACGCCCAGTATCTGAACTATAAATCTCTGCGGGCCTTTCTGTACAAGGCCGAGCAGTCTAGAAAAAAGCAGACCCTGTCCAACCGGGACAAGTCAAAGATAAAGAACCTGCTCAAGAAAACCCCCTATGAACTGGATGTGGCGTCCATTGAGGCGCTCCAAAAAGAACACGGTCTGGATGTGGTGGTCCCCCTTTACACCATGGAAGACGCCCGGCAGTCCCTGACTTATATCGACGGCTATCCTTTCGGCACTGAGGTGACCATCGGCAAGGGCACCACGGTAAAGTTCTACGTGGCCGGCCATATCCTGGGCTCCGCCTTTTCACTCATTAAGGTAAAACGCCCCGAACGCACTTACCGCATATTGTATACCGGAGATGTGGGCCGGTTTGACAAACCCATCCTCCGGGACCCCACCTTGAACTTTGATGAAGACGACCGGGACATTGACCTGCTGATCACCGAAAGTACCTACGGTGACCGGGAGCATGCCCCTGTGGCTGATTTGGGGGCGAGCATGAGGCAGGTGCTCACCCGGACCGTCGAGCGGGGCGGAACATTGATCATCCCCTCATTTGCCTTCGGCCGGACCCAGGAGCTGATCTATATTCTCCATGAGCTTTACGAGGCCGGCAGCGTTCCCAGGGTGCCCATCTATGTGGACAGCCCCCTGGCGTCCAACATTACAACGGTGTTCGGAGAGCATCCGGAAGTCTATGATCGGGAAACCCATGCGGCCTTCCTGGAAAAGGGGCTGAACCCCTTTTACTTTGACAGCATCAAGTTCGTGGAGACCGTGGAGGAGTCCATGAACCTTACCCGGGACAACACGCCCCACGTGGTGATTTCCGCCTCGGGCATGTGTGAGGCCGGACGTATTCTCCATCATCTGCGCTATAAGATACACGACCCCAAAAATACCGTCCTGCTGGTGGGCTACATGGCACAGCATACCCTGGGCCGGCGGCTGGAGGCGTTAGGAAGCTTGAAGGGTGAGGATGGAGACGCCGCCCCGGAAGTTAAAATCCTTGGCAAGTCCTATCCCCTGCACGCCAGTGTGGAGAAAATCGGTGGGTTCAGCGCCCACGCCGACCGCCATGAACTCATGCGGGTGATCACCGAATCCAACCTCCGGGTGAACCGGGTGGCAGTGGTTCACGGAGAAGCCTCTCAAAGTGAGGCGCTTGCCCGGCGGCTGAATGAAAAAGGGCTGAGTACCGTAGTGCCTCAGCCCGGGGATCGTATTTCATTGTAAAATGTTGATTGTTTGTACCTCCTAACAAGATTGACGTCTTGAAAGTTTATCTTGTTGTGCTTATACTTGTGGGTGACAACCCGGTGTAACAGCCGGTATGATACGACCCCAAACTTGCGGCGTTCTTACTGCCGCAGGAGGTGAATAATGGTAAAATCAGTCAACATCAATGCAAAAGAATGCTGCCTTAAGGAAAAAGATCGTCTGGTCAAGGAGCTTTACGCCTGTGACTATGACACCACCAGCATGGAAGAAAGATCGCTGTGCTATAAATGGGCGGCGAAAAAGAGCGGCCGGCGCCACCGGGCGTGCATGATTTCCTGATGTAAACATCCCGGCCCTGAAGGAGGACAATATGGACGCTTTTGTCATGGACAACGAAACGGCCTGTGTTGTGGATCTGAACATATTGAACACCCACAACGAAAAGGGCTGTGAAGCCTGTAACCAAAAGTTTAATCTCGGGGATACCGTGGTGATGGCCTGCGGGGCCTGGGATGACGGGGGCGCCCGTCTCATTCACGAACGCGAAGCGACCTTTGATCCCAAAACCCGGGCCTGGTATGAACGCAAATACTACCGGGCGTTAAAAATGAAGGCAAATGAGAACATAAATTGACCTAGTTGGGGGGCTGAGCCTTTACGATTGCCATGTCCGTTCCCCGGGCAGAGAGGGTCAGCCCCCGCCCCACCGTTTCTTCAAGTTCAAATGGAAACCAAAGCTCATACATTTCAGGGCATACTGCAAAGACCTGGGTGGTCAAGGCCCCCAGAATCTTTGAATAGAATTTGCTCGCCTTTCCGTCTTTTGCCTCTTCGGTAAGATCCAGAAGAAAAACCACCCGTGCCCGGCCTGTGGCCTTGTCCGTTTTTGCGGCCAGAAACGGCGGTGCAGGTTTGTCGCCGTTGAAGGACACCCGGCAGAAACCGCAGGCTGCAAATTCATCCAGCAGGGTATCAAGTTCCCCTGGCGCCAGGGTGTCCTGCCGAAGGTTTATGCATTTTCCCCCTGAAACAATAATGTTTAGATTTTTTTCTTGGATATAGGATTTAACCGCCTTGTATATCCGGCGGTCCCCCAGCATTTCCTGGTTGATATCTTCAAATTTCATCATGGTTCTTTTTTTACTCGCTGTAGGTGTCCCGGATGGCTTCGAAGGCCGGGCGCAGATGGCGTATGGCTCTGAATATGTTGGGGTCCAGGTGGGGGCCGGCACATTCTTGAAGTTCCTGCCAGGCGGCTTCCGGGGAAAAGGCCTGCTTGTATGAGCGCTCAGACCGAAGGGCGTCGTAGACGTCGGCGTAGGCCACGATGCGGCCGGGCAGGGGAATGGCATCGCCTGCCAGCCCCAAGGGATATCCGTTGCCGTCCCAGCGTTCATGGTGGGACATGGCGATGGTGGCGGCGTATTCCCTGACCTTTGCTCCCATCTTCAGTTCCGGTGGTGTCTGGGTCTTCAGGGCGTAGAATTCCTGCATTCCCCTGGGTTTCATCAGGAGGATATCCGCCCCGATTTTGCAGTGGTGCTTCATGATTTCCATCTCCCCGGGGGTGAGCCTGCCCTGTTTGAGAAGGATACCGTCGGGGATACCTATCTTGCCCAGGTCGTGGAGGGACGCGGTGAGAAATATCAGTTCTATTTCCCTGTCGGGCAGCCCAAGGGCCTGGGCGATCAGGCGGCTGATGTGGCTGACCCGCATGACATGGTCGCCGGTCTCCTCATCCCTGAGCTCTCCGGCCTTGGCCAGCCGCCACACCAGATCGTGGTGGAGAAATTCCAGTTCCCGGGTCCGTTTTTTTACCTTGGCTTCCAGGGTGGTGTTCTGCCGCCGCATTTTATCTTCATAGGATTTGAGGCGCAGGGCGGAAATGAGCCTGGCCACCAGGTCTTCGGGGTTGATGGGTTTGTTCAAAAGATCTGTGGCCCCGTATTCCAGGGCCCGGCGCTTGAGGGCCGTGTCCGCGTCTCCGGTGAGTACAATCACGGGGATGCGGCTGGTATGGTCTGCCTCCTGAAGGATTTCCAGAAGATCGAACCCGGATTTGCCCGGCATGTTGGCGTCGGTGACGATTACATCAATGTCATGGGCGTTGATCTGGGTTACCGCCTCATCCACGCTTTGGGCAAAACAGAGGCGCCATTCATCCCGCCGGTGGTGCAGCATCCGCTCCACCCCTTTGAGGTAATGCGCTTCATCATCCACAAAAAGCAGTCGATTCATGACATTCTAAGCCCTAAAACAATACCCTTTCAGCCTATAACCCAGGCGCTATTCTGACACGGTTTATCAAAGTGATCAATGAATTTTATGTGACAGGGTCAGATCGCGCACCTAAGTGGTTTTAGGCGGTGTTGTATGCACGTCCAATGACTGTCATGGCCGTTATTCCGCCCCGAATTCAGAGGGCTTGAGCCGGGTGAGATATTCGACCAGGGCCTTGTTTTTTTCAAAGGCCAGTTTTTCTTTTTTGATGAAGATGTTGAAGTGGTCTGCTCCGGGCTGGATGCCCGGAAAAGGGTCCACCAATATCTTTTCTGCAAGTTCACGGATAACGGTGTATTTGGGGACGAAGCCTATGCCTAAGCCGGCAATGGCACCGTTGATAATGCCCCGGATATGGTTGATCTGGACCACTTGTTTCAAGCAGGCCTGTTTGCTTTCAGGGATGGCGGTGATGAAGTGCCGCCACCAGGCCAACTGCTTGTCGTTGGAAAGGATGTTGATCCCGGAAAGGTCCTCTAAGGTGTCTATCCCGTGTTCCTTGAGAAATGCCGGAGAGGCAATGGTAACGTATTGCTCCTGGAAGAGGTGGAAGGTTTCCAGATTCGGCAGGGCATGGGGGATGCAGTCCACGACGAGATCCACCTCATCCCTGGCTAAAGGCGTTTCCAGGTGGTGGGAAAAGTAAAAGTCCAGATGGATGTCCGGATGGGTGTCAAGAAAGTCCCGGATGTGATTGATCAGGATGGTGGTGCCGAATTCCACGGGGCTGCCCAGCCGGATGCTGACCCTGGCTTCATGCCTGTACCGGGAGACCTCCTGGTCCGCCCGTTCGATCTCGTAGAAAATCTTTTCGCAGGAGCGGTAGAGGGCGTAGCCGGCAGGGGTCAGATCCAGCACTTTGCCCTGCCGGACGATCAGGGGGGTGTCCACGGAAGCTTCCAGTTTTTTGATGGCATGGCTGACGGCAGACTGGGTGACAAAGAGGTGTTCTGCCGCCCGGGTGAAATTTTTCACCTTTGCCAGGGTAAAAAAGGTTTTCAGGTGATAGAGATCCATGATCAGTATGATCCAAATTCATGATTTCGATAAATATTATGAATTTTACTTTAGCAGTTCTGTGGTTATATTACAAGTATCCATCATCCAAACACCTGCAAAAGGAGGTTAAACCATGAAAAACGGTCTGGCGCAAAGCACCATAAATGATATTTTACATACCCTGGGAATAATCCCCATGGACGCGGGGGCGAATCCCGGCGCCACCTCCGGCAGCAGTGCGGGATGGATCGAAACAGAGGGCCCTGAACTGGTCAGCTACTCACCTGTCAACGGCCAGCCCCTGGCCAGGATCAGGACGGCCCGCCGGGAAGATTACGAAACCCTTATGAAGCGTGCCCAAGAGGCGTTTAACACCTTCCGGATGACACCGGCCCCCAAACGGGGGGAAATGGTCCGGGAAATCGGCAATGCCCTCAGGGAAAAAAAAGATGCCCTGGGCGCCCTGATTTCCCTTGAAGCCGGTAAAATTCTGGCCGAAGGCCAGGGGGAAGTCCAGGAGATGATCGATATCGCTGATTTTTCCGTGGGGCTGAGCCGCCAGCTTTACGGCCTGACCATGCATTCCGAACGCCCGGAACACCGGATGTATGAGCAGTGGCATCCCCTTGGCATCGTGGGGATCATCACCGCCTTTAACTTTCCTGCGGCGGTCTGGTCCTGGAATGCCCTGATCGCAGGTGTCTGCGGCGATGCCAACATGTTCAAGCCCAGCTCAAAAACGCCGCTTACCGCCATTGCCATCCAGAACATCATCGCACCGGTGGTGGATAAATTCGGGGCGGACGGTATCTTCAACATGGTGATCGGCTCCCGCACAGACGTGGGAGAACCCATGCTCCATGACCCGCGCATCCCTTTGATCTCCGCCACCGGCAGCACGGCCATGGGCAAGCATGTGGGGCAAGTTGTGGGGGGGCGTTTGGGCAAAAGCCTGCTGGAACTGGGGGGGAACAACGCCATCATCGTCACCGAGGATGCGGATATGGACATGGCCATCCGGGCCACCCTGTTCGGTGCCGTGGGCACGGCGGGCCAGCGCTGTACTTCCACCCGGCGGATCATTGTGCAGTCTTCGGTCAAAGAGACCTTTGTCAAACGTCTGGTGGCCGCTTACAAACAGGTGAAAATCGGCAATCCCCTGGATGAATCCACCCTCATGGGGCCGCTTATCGATGAAGGGGCCGCAGAAGCCATGGACCGGGCCCTTGAGGCCGTGGTGGCCCAGGGGGGAGAAATTCTGTACGGCGGGGGAAGGGCGACGTTGGACGGCCTTGAAGGCGGCAGTTACGTGATTCCGGCTGTTGTGGCTGCGGAAAACCACTACCCTGTCGTTCAGGAAGAGACCTTTGCCCCCATTCTTTATATCATCGAATATGACAGTTTCGACCAGGCCATCGACCTGCACAACGGGGTGCCCCAGGGGCTTTCCTCTGCCATATTTACAGGCTCCGTACACTACCAGGAAGGCTTTCTCTCCCACAGGGGATCGGACTGCGGCATTGCCAATGTGAATATCGGTACCTCCGGGGCAGAGATCGGCGGTGCCTTCGGCGGGGAAAAGGAAACCGGCGGCGGCCGGGAGTCCGGCTCAGACGCCTGGAAGATTTACATGAGACGACAGACCAACACCATTAACTGGGGCAGGGAGCTTCCCCTGGCCCAGGGAATTGAATTTAATATCAGTGAGGATTAAAATGACCAACAGCGTATATACATTACCCGCCCCCTACAATGAGCCCGTTAAAGACTATGCGCCGGGCAGCCCGGAACGGGCCGCCCTCAAGGCCGAACTCACCCGCCAGCTAAATGATTCAGTGGAGGTGCCGGTGATCATTAACGGACAGGCGGTCCGTACCGGCAACGTCCGGGAAATCGTCTGCCCCCACGACCACAGCAGAGCGCTGGGCACCTTCCACATGGCCGGAGAAGATGAGATCCATGCGGCCATTGATGCGGCAATGGCCGCAAAACCTTTCTGGGAAGCCATGGACTGGCAGGAGCGGGCGGCCATCTTCCTGAAAGCCGCCGATCTGATGTCCCAGAAATATACGGCAAAGATCAACGCCGCAACCATGCTGGGACAGTCCAAGAACGCTTTCCAGGCGGAAATCGACAGTACCTGTGAACTGGCGGATTTCCTCCGGTTCAACGTCAAGTTCATGGAGGAGATTTATACGGGCCAGCCCCGGTCCGGCCGCGGGATCTGGAACCGCACCGAATACCGTCCCCTGGAGGGCTTTATTTTTGCCCTGAGCCCCTTTAATTTCACCGCCATCGCAGGCAATCTGAGTTCCGCCCCTGCCATGATGGGCAACACCGTGGTATGGAAACCCGCATCCACCGCCGTGCTGTCCGGTTATTTCATCATGGAGATCTTTAAGGAGGCCGGCCTGCCCGACGGCGTGATCAACTTTATCCCGGGCCGCGGCTCCCAGATCGGCAGAATCCTGCTTTCCCACAGGGACCTTGCAGGGATTCACTTTACGGGCTCCACCGGGGTGTTCCAGACCCTGTGGCAGAAAACCGGTGAACATATCGACACCTACACATCCTACCCCAGGATTGTGGGAGAAACCGGCGGCAAAGATTATATCTTTGTCCATCCGTCCGCTGATGTGACCCAGGCCGCCACTGCGGCTGTCCGGGGAGCATTTGAATACCAGGGACAAAAATGTTCCGCCTGCTCCCGTCTCTACCTGCCTAAATCCCTCTGGCCTGCGTTTGAAGAACGCTTGGGCGAACAGATCAAGGAAATCAAGATGGGACCGGTAACGGATTTTTCCAACTTCGTGAACGCCGTGATCGATGAAAAGGCCTTCGACACTATCGCAGGCTACATCGAACGGGCCGAAAACTCGGAAGATGCCGAGGTGATCATCGGCGGTGAGCGAGATAAATCCCGGGGGTATTACATCCAGCCCACGGTGATTCTGGCCAAGGAACCGGACTACGAAACCATGGCCGAGGAGATTTTCGGCCCGGTGCTTACCATTTTTGTTTATCCTGATGATGATCTTGAGGCCACCCTGGACCTTTTGGACAGCACCTCCGCCTATGCCCTCACCGGTGCGATCTTTGCCAGGGACCGCGGTGTGGTCAACCATCTGATGGCACGCCTGACCCATACGGCCGGCAATTTTTACATCAACGATAAGCCCACCGGTGCCGTGGTGGGGCAGCAGCCATTCGGCGGTTCCCGGAAAAGCGGGACCAACGACAAGGCCGGCAGCCCCTTAAACCTTCTGCGATGGACATCCCCTAGAACCATCAAAGAAACCTTTGTCCCCCCTGAAGATTTCAGATATCCCTTTATGGACGAATCCTGATTCCCCACACATCAGGCATATACCGTAAACGGCAGCCGCAGGTTTTACTTGTATTCTGCCTTTTACGGTATTATGCTTTTCGGATTGTTTCCTAAATACAGGGGTGACCGTGGCGAATCTGAAGCAGGACATATCCCCGCGGGTGTTGGATGATTTGAAGAAGAGGTCACTGGCGGGGGTTTTTACTTACACCATAGCGCTTTGCGTGGTGCTTTTTCCTGACGGCTATTACTACCGTAATCCCCAGATGTCCAATTGGTTTCTCTGGCTGATCACAGGTATCTGTGTGCTTCGGCTGATCCAGCTTTTTATTGAATCAAAATTCATATCCCGGCCCACCCGGCTGAATACCTGCCTATTCTGGGTGGGGGTGGTTGTGACCGGTTTGATATGGGGGGTATTGTCTGCCATTGTCATGGTGCAGCCCGGAGAGGAAAACGTCAAACTGATGATGCTGGTATGCACCATCGGCATCTGCTCGGGCGGATGTTCGGCATTCAGCCCTGATTTGCGCCTTGCGCTGGTGTTCAATGTGTTTATCCTATGGCCGAGTATTTTTGCCCTGGCCACGGTGACGGAGAATTTTCCGCTTGTCAGTCTTCTGGTGATGTTTTCCACCTATATGGCCTTTATGTCCAGCCGCCAGAACACCGAGTACTGGACTGCCCTGAACAATGAGACCCTGCTGAAAGAAAAAACCCGGGACCTTGAAAAACTATCGAACATGGACGGGCTCACCGGGCTTTACAACCGCAGGTTTTTTGATACGGCATTCAAGCTGGCCTGGCAGCGGGCATTGCGGAACCGTCAGCGGCTTTCCCTGATCATCTGCGATATTGACTATTTCAAACAGGTGAATGACGCCCATGGCCATCAGGCCGGTGACGAGTTCCTCAGAACCATGGCCCATACCCTGACCCAGGTGTTCAAACGCCAGACCGATATCGTGGCCAGATACGGTGGTGAAGAATTTGTGGTGCTCATTGAAGATGCCGGTGACGGACGGGCGGTGGAGCTTTCGGAGCGGTTCCGGCGGCAGATGGCAGACAACCGGGTGCGCTTTGAGGCCCGTACCATCCGGGCAACCGTTTCCTTAGGGGTGGCCGAAGAGGTACCGGCAGCGGACACACAAAGAGAATCCCTGCTTGCCCGGGCCGATGCCATGCTCTACAAGGCCAAGCAGAGCGGCCGGAACCGCGTGGCCGTCTATACGGATTGACTCCTCCGCAATAACGGCCATGGGCCGTCCAGGAATGCTATTCGGCGTGCCCACAACAAACCATGAAAGAATTCAGCGAGTTATTTGGTTCTTTCATATAAATATCTGTGACATTCCGGCCAAAGGACAATTATTTATTTGTTTTTGGCGATGACCCAGACCGCATGAACAATACCGGGGATGAAACCCAGGAGGGTCAGCAGGATATTCAGCCAGAAGTGCTTGCCCAGTCCCACCTGAAGGAAAACCCCCAAGGGCGGGAGAACGATTGCGATGACTATTTTCAGTAATTCCATATTTCTTGCTCCTGTTTGATTGTGATCGATATGAACATTAACAATTGATTCTATCTGATTCCGAAACCGCACTTTACCAAAAATATCTGCCGGGCAAAAGAAAATTCCCGGTTACTCTATATTATTATTGGACAAACCATATTACCTGGCTTAGGTTAGGGTCTAATTGGTCTGACACATGTCCTTGCTTCAGGGGTATAGATTTAAATCACCGGGAAGCCGGTACAACAGGC